>JGI24712J26585_10000204_pt1 | contig 49803 bp, 53 predicted proteins | sample BioPla3DNA2_FD_26585 | JGI IMG/M metagenome (IMG submission 26585) | reverse complement strand
GGGCATCTGCTTGATGCCGCCCGCCGCAACGCGCGGGACAACGGCTACCTTGGCGCCAAATACCCCTGGGAATCGGCGGATACAGGCGATGAAGAGTGTCCCTCTTGGACGGTTGAATACGACGGCACCTGCTATAGATGTTATGTGGCGGACTATGAGCACCACGTGACCTCCGCTGTTGCCTACGGCTTGGTTGACTATGTAAGAGTAACCGGCGATAAGAGCCTGTTTGAAGACTTCGGCCTTGAATTGCTACTTGAAACTGCCCGTTTCTGGTGCAGCCGTATGACTTGGAGCAATGAAAAACAGGCCTATGAAATATTGCAGGTTACAGGTCCTGACGAGTGGCACGAACCGGTAGACAACAACTACTACACCAACCGTATGGCGGTATGGAACATACACACGGCTGTGGATGAGCTTAAAGCCATGCAGAAGGCGCAGCCCGTTTTGGCACAGGCCATTTGCCGAAAAATCGCCTTGACGGACGATGAAATCAAGGTCTGGCTGGATAGAGCCGCAAAAATCTATCTGCCCGACACCTCCGGCGTTATTGAGCAGTTCGAAGGCTACTTTGATATCCCCGATGCCTATGTTACTCAGTGGGACGATAAAGGTATGCCTCTAATGCCCGAAAGCTGTGTGGGCAAAGAACGCAAGAATCATCCCATATTAAAGCAGGCGGATGTAGTGATGCTCATGAAGCTCCTACCTGATGAACTAAGCCTTGAAGTCCAGCGCCTTAACTATGACTACTATGAAAAACGCACTCTGCACCGCTCCTCCCTGTCCCCTTCAGTGCATGCGCAAGTGGGCGTACAGCTGGATCTTGACGAGCGAGCCTATCAGTACCTTGAGCGTTCCTGCTACGTAGATATCGAAAACAACCAGCGCAACCTACGGGAAGGTCTGCACGCAGCATCCACAGGCGGCACATGGCAAGCCATAGTCATGGGTTATTGCGGTATGCATTTAGACAAGAAAGGCGAACTTGCCTTTAACCCAAAGCTGCCCAAGCAGTGGAGTAAAGTTCGCTTCCGTATCAAATGGCGTGGTCAGAAAAAGTTAGTGACAATTGAAAATAACCAAGCAACAATAAGCGATTTAGCTTAAAATCAGTCAAAATTAAGTAGGGGAGATGTTCCTCCCCCTATTATACTTATTTCGCAAATAATCAGTATGTATATATCTCTGTTACAAAAAAAGAAAACTCCCATTTTGTGAGAGTTTTCGGTGCACTGGTGCGCCTTCAGGGATTCGAACCCGGGACGCCCTGATTAAGAGTCAGGTGCTCTACCAACTGAGCTAAAGGCGCAAAGTTGCCTTAAGCAACTTGCAGGGGATATGTTACCACGCGAAGGCAGCGTAAGTCAAGGGTTTTTGTTTAATTTCTTCTTTGCTAAACTAAAATAATGGCACTGCTAAACACAAGAAAATATAACATACAATTTATAACTCAAAGTGAAAGGCTTTTCCATATAACAATGGGTATGTTTTTTGACCCATTTGCAACATAGAGAGGATTAAAAACAGCTTAATTCTCTATAGTTCTTGCTACATATCTATTACGCAATCCCCTCAATAATTCTATTCATATCCCCCATTTTGCTTTCCATATCCTCAACCAGTTTAAACTGGGTGCGGGTGCGGATTAGGTTATGGTCGGGGCGGTGTATTCTAAAGTAGCTGTCGCCTTCAAGGTAGTCTGTAAGGAAGCGCAGACCGCATTCAAGCGTCATAAGGTGCGCGCCCATGGGAAGAGTTGCAACCTCTGTATCGTTAAGGGCGGAACGGCACTCGCTCAAAAAGCCCTTTGCGTACGCTTCAAATAGCTCTAGCGACATGCTAACGCGGCTTAAATCCTCCTCATCTTCGGCGGCGGTGGAGGCGCCAAAGCGTATGGAATCGCCAAAGTCATTAGCGGCTATGCCGGGCATTACTGTATCAAGGTCTATAACGCAGAGAGGTTCGCGGGTTGTTGCGTCCAGCATTACATTGTTGAGCTTGGTGTCGTTATGGGTAACGCGCAGCTTTAAATCCCCCTTTTTGAGCAAATCCATAAGGAAAGAGCAGTTTTTCTCCTGCGATAGAGCAAAATCTATCTCCCTTTGGCAGGTTTTAGCGCGGCCGAGTTTGTCTTCCTTTATTGCGTTTTGAAGGTTCTGCATACGCACGGGGGTGTTATGAAAATCTACAATTGTTTCGTACAGGCTGCTTGCGTCAAAGCCGGAGAGCAGGTTCTGGAAGTTGCCAAAGGCAATGGCGCTGGAGTAAAAATCCCTCTTGTTTTCAACGCGCTCAAGGCAGAGGCTATCGGTAACGAATATATACATGCGCCAGTAGCCGTCCTCATCGTGCATATAGCTGCCCCCCTCAAGCGGGGGAACTATTGTAAGCACGCGCCTTGGGTCCGGCCGCATTTTATAAAGATATGAGCATACAGAGGATATATTATGCATAAGCCCGGGTATATCCTTAAACACACGCTCGTTTATGCGCTGCAGAATATACCACACTCCCTTATCGGTTACCACGAGGTAGGTTTCGTTTATATGACCGTTACCATACCTCTCACATGAAACAGGGGTACCCTCAGTTTTGAACTTGAAACATGCGTCGAACATAAAATTCTCCTTTATATTTATTGCCTGCAAAACGCAGGAAGTACATATTTATTAAATACCACCTAAAACACACAATAATTAAAAATCCCCTCACCTTTCGGAAACCTCATGGGGGCATGGGGGCAAAGCCCCCATAACAATCCGCAGAAGCGGCGTGTACGCTTCGAGGAGCAAATTTGCGAAGAAAAATCCCATTTTTCGAGAGAAAATTTGCATACCTTCATTTTTCCAGTGTGACCGAAGGTTGCGCGCAGAAAAATGCTTCCCAGCCGTTTTCCGCAGAAAACGGCGGCACCCCCGAAAGGTGTCGCAAGACACCTTTCGGAACATCACCCTTTTATGCCCCCTCCAGTAACACCTGCAATAATCTTTTCGCTTAGGAACAGATACAGCAGGAATGTAGGCAGGAACACTATAATAACAGAGGAGAACATACCCGCCCAGTCGCCTGTATATTTCATGGAGTTTATCATGGAATAAAGCCCCACAGCCACAGGACGTGTGGCGTTTGAGTTTGCGAATATGAGCGACATAAAGTACTCATTCCATATGTTAATAAAGTTGAATATGCTAACCGTAATTATGCCGGGCTGCGCAAGCGGCAGCATAATAGTCCAGAATGTACGCACGGGACCGCAGCCGTCTATAGATGCCGCTTCCTCAAACGACCTTGATAGATTGCTGAAAAACGATAGCAAGAATATTGTAGTATAAGGCACATTTATGCCTACATACAGGAATATCATAAGCGCTCTAATGCTTGTATCGTTATTTAATATATTAAACCTTGATACGCTTGAAAATAGCGGCAGTATTATCATAACAACAGGCACGCCCATTGCAGCTACAAAGCCGTTTTGTATAAGCTTGTTAGTTGCGAACCTAAAACGAGATAGGGCGTAGCTTGCAGGCGCGCACACCAAAACAAGCAGAGCCACTGAAATAATTGAATAAAGCAGAGAATTTTTAAAGAACACGGATACATTCTGGCTGTACCATGCCTTTGAGTAGTTTTCAAAGTGCAGACCTGTTGGAAATTCCAGCGTTTTGCCAAGGAAAATATCACGGGTGGTTGAAAGGGAAGCCGCAACTATCCAGCCTATGAGTACGAATGTAAACAGCACCCACAGCACTATGGGTATATACGCGGGTATAAGGCTGGTCTGTTTTTGTACGCCGGAGCTGGCGTGTAATTTATTCTTAGCCATATTACCTCCTAATACTCAAGCTCATCATCGCGTATAAGCAGGTTGATAAGCAAAAATACCACAACCACACAAATACCCATGAGTATGCCTACAGCAGCGCCAACGCCCGCATTTCGCTCGGTTACTACATTACCTCCCGAAAATACCTGATTATACAGGTACACAACAGGGCTTATAGTATCCACATCCGAAACCACATTTGAAAACAACTGCGACCAAGTGAAAAACGACACCGATGTTATAGACCACATTGTAAGATTGGTTTTAATAACGCCGGTTAGTAGCGGCAGTGTTATTTGTCTAAACTGCGCCAGCTTGTTTGCGCCGTCTATAGAGGCAGCTTCATAGTATTCCGGGGAGATTTTTTCTATACCCGATGAAAATATAAGCATATGGTAGCCAACCATGCCAAAGCAGTATGCAAACAACATAGCCCAGAACTTATTCCCGGGCGCAGTCCACTGCGTTTTGGCAAAGTCGGTAAGCCCTACGGCATCAAAAAATGTGGTGAAAAGCCCGAAACGAGGGTTATATACATATTGCAACCACATTGTCGCAAGCGCAACCGCCGATATTATGTTAGGCATATATATTACTGCCCTGAAAAACTTCTTGGCTTTTATGCCGCTGTTAAGTATCCCCGCGAAAAACAGTGCAATCAGCATTACGGCAACCCCGCCCACCGCCCAAATGCGGAAAAGGTTCCACATGGATATCCTAAATAGGCTGGTATCCGCAAGCTTAAAGTAGTTTGCTAGCCCCGAAAATTTCCACTCGTTCATGCCGGAAGTTATATTCTCCACCTCGTAAAAGCTCATCAACCCCGTACGGAATATGGGATAGATGAATATAAGGCAGAAGAACAGAACTGCTGGCATCAAAAAGATGGCTATTACCGCTTTATTCTGTCGCATATAAGCCCCCCTTTTAAAAATATGCCGGAGGGCATAGCCCTCCGGCAAGTAAAATTAATTAATTAGATGCGGACTTGGCTTCGAGATTGTCTACAAATTGCTGCGCGGTAATTTCGCCAGCGCAGAGTTTCTGTAGCTCTTGCTTTATAATTGGTGTCATATCGGCGTTGTCTTCAATGCCTGCCGCCCAAGTCCAGCGCGTGGAAAGCCCATCCATAACGGGCTTAACGCTTGCAAGCATTGTGGGCCATTCGGTGTTGGTGGTATCGGAAGGTATGCCTACGGATTCTTCAGATAGCATTTTATCATACTCACCCTTGGTGATTTTGATTATGATGTCGAAAGCTTCCTTTGCGACTTCGCTGTTTTTATTTATGCCGAATACCTGCGCGCCATAGTTGGACGCTTCTGCGCCATCTTTTCCGCCTTCAAGCTCGGGATAGGCAAAGCAGCCCCATCTAAAGTCCGGTCCTGTCATGGCTTTAACTTCGTTAGGCAGCCATGAGCCATTAAGATACATGCCTGCAAGGCCAAGCGCCATTTCGCCGTTCTGGTTTGTGGGCCATACTGATGAACCGATAGTGGGTGAGAAATAGCCCTTTGTAGCCATTTCTTCAAATGCCTGTGCGGTTTTCAGCACGGCGGGCTCTTCCGCCCAAAGACCTTCTTTTACTACCTTGCTTACGCCTTCAGAGCCAAGGTAGCGCGCCAGATGGTAGCCAAGGTTGCATAGTATGTAAGCATCGTCGCTTGTAAGCGGGATATAGCCTGCCGCCTTTATTTTTTCACAGGCATCGAGGAATTCATCCCATGTTTTCGGCGGCTCTGTTATGCCGGCTTCGTCGAATATGTCCTGATTGTAGAACACATTGAACACATTGGGCTGATAGGGTATGGATTTTAGCTCTCCGCCGCCCGCTTCACGGCACGAACCCATAAGGCCGGCTATTGCGGTTTCTTCGTAGCCGGTTTCCTTGGCAAGGTCTTCAAGGTTAAGCAGGTAGTTTGCCCATAGGCGGTTTACACGGTCTATATCCTCATCAAATAGGTCTATGGCAGTGCCGGCATCAAGCGCAGGCTGTAAACCTTCTCTTATGCCTGTGCGGCCCTTAAACTGCACATCTACCTTGTTGCCGGTTTCCGCAGCATATGCGTCAACCGCTTTTTGAATCACCTGACCCTGTGGCTCTGTACTTTCCCACATGGACCAATAAACTATTGTCTTGCCTTCGGCAAGCGTGGCGCCGATAGATAGTACAAGCACGGCAGCCAACATTAGAGAAACAATCTTTTTCATTTCTACCTCCTAGTTGATATTTATTGCCATAATAATACCACAATTGCGTATATAACGCCAACAATATACATCAATATTTTTACATTTGCTCCGTTTTCTCGTATAAAAGGGCGAAAAAACGACCTAAAGCTTATAGAAAAACGTTGCTAGATATGAATATTGCGTATTATTGTGCATAAATTTAGTCGGAAAAAATTATCGTAAATTTGAAACTACACATCTCACAAAAAACGAAACACTCCAAAGTTTACGGGACATTTTTTTGTAAAATTATGGAAGTTTTGCCAACAACATACATATATTGCAATACTAAAGTCCCCCTATGTCCTTAAGTTTTAGGCTACGCTCAAGCAAAACCACAAGGAGGTAACTATGATAAGGCTGGATTACAGCAATGGGGATTTTGAAAAGGCGCTAGATGCCGCGCTAAAGCAGTTCGCGCCAAACAGGCGAAGGCTTTCAAAGCTTGGCAGATATTACGAAGGGCGGCACGATATATTAATGCGTACAAAGCCTCAGGGTATGCCAAATAACAGGCTGCCGCACGGTTTTCCAAAATATATAGCGGAGCTAAGCGCGGGGTACATGTATTCTAGCGGACCTATTTACAGCATAAAGGGAGATGATGAAGGGCTTAACAACCTGCTCGCCCTTGAGGAAGAGAGCGCGGACGCTGCGCTTAACATGCGCATCGCGCTATACCAAAGTGTGTACGGACAGGGGCTATCGCTATGCTGGCTTGACGACAGCCTGCATATATCATCGCTAGACCCAAGAAACGCATTTATTGCCTATGACGACACAGCGGCAAGAAAGCCGCTTTTCGGGGTGATATTATCATCTAGGGAGATGCGAGTGTACACGGACACCCATGTTTACATATATGAAGGGGTAAACAATAAAAAACCAAAAACCAAAGCGCCGCACGGATTTAAGCGCCTGCCTATGGTTGCCTACGACAACGGTCCTAATTTACAGGGGGATTTTGAGCATGTGCTGCCGCTGGTTGACGCGTACGACACCTTGGCTTCAGACAGGCTTAACGATAGAGGACAGTTTGCGGACGCTATGCTTGTGCTTACAGGCATAATGGGCATAGACGAGAGCGATGATAATATGTCTGCCGCGGCAAAACTCCGGCAGCAGCGCACACTTACGCTTCCCGACAGCGATTCTAAAGCGGAATGGCTAATAAAAAACGCAAACGAAAAGGATATAGATGTATTAAGAAAAGCAATATCCGACGATATACATAAATTCTCCATGACTCCGGATTTAGAAGATACGAGGCTGCTTGGAATGTCATCCGGAATAGCTATACAGTACAAGCTTTTCTGCCTAAGGCAGAGAACCGCAATTAAAGAACGCTTTTTTATTAAGGGGCTTAAGGACAGGGCAAGGCTGCTGTGTGATGTGCTTGAAAGCAGAGGGCTGAAAGCGCCCGATGTAGACAGGATAAAAATAAGCTTTAAAAATAGGGAAGGAGCGCTATTTAAGGAATAGCCTTACCTTACTTTTTTTGATCCCCAAATGTAAAAAAATGCTTTAAAGATTAATCCGCCCGAAAAGCTTGACAGCTTCGGACGGTTTTTTTATGCTATACGCGTTCCAGAACGTATGTTCGGTTATGGAGGTGTTTTATGGATAATCCACAGCTACTTTTAAGCCTTTGCGGTATGAGCCGCGCGGAGTGCGCGCGCAGGCTATATATGAGCCTTAGCAATTTTAACCTAAAAATGCGAGAAGGCACTCTATCTAAAGATGAAATAAACAAAATTATAAAATTTACAAAGGAGGCATAGCATGACTATAGAAGAATATCTATCAAAGCCTGAAAAATACAGGCACCAAGCGCAGGTTTACTTAAAGCTTGCAAGGCATATGCACAGAAAGGGCAACACCAGCGCATACGCTAAGTACAGCAAAAAACACTGCGAAAGTTTAAGAAAAAGCCAAATATGGGAAAATAGGGTAAGGCAATCTATAAACAGACTATCTTGCAGCGATGAAAAAATGTCGCTTGAACTTAAATACCTTCAAGGCATGACGCTTGATGAAATAGGCGAAATAATAGGATACTCTAGGCGGCATGTTAATAGGATATTAAAAAGAGGCAAGGAAAAGCTTTTTACTTTTTGACATCGTATGTGTTCTAGTTTTAATAAATGTATAATTTGGCTTTTGTCAAACAGCGGGTGTTTTGCGTTTGAAGCCGCAGAAAACCGATAGCCAGTTTTAATCCGGAAACGCAATTAATGCGCAGCGCCTAATAAAAGCAATAGTAAAGCCGCCGAGAATCACGGGCGGCTTTAGTCTGGAGGTGCCAATGAAAACTAGAAACAACTGTGTAAGTAGTAGGATTTTTTCAAGTAAGCTATAACAAGGCTTTAGCTGTTAAGCTTTGTATTTTCCGCTATATACTATATTTCTAAAAGCTGCTATGCTAGGCTGCATATAAATAATTATTAAAAACCACAAGCCATACATAGGCTAAAAAACCAAAAAAGCGACGCAGGGTTATATATATTCGAGGGGGATTATCTCCTCGCCGCCTTGCCTTTTGCAAAGCTCTTTTACACCCTGCGCCTATTTAATTTTTATCCGGCGCTTGGCTACGCCCCGCTGGAAATTTTTCATAATAATGAATGTGGCTCTGCCTTTAATATGCAATAGCCCTATCGGGTCTCCGCATGGGCGAAGCAAGCGCAAGTAAAGATGGGTTCCTCTATATTAACTAACTACAACGCCCCCTTCCTTTATACTGACTAGAAAGAAACATTTTGTATGCCTATATACGGCACATAAGGCGTTACTTTAGCCTTATTATGTCCCTCTCTTTAAGTCATCTCCTGTTGCGATTTTATGATAACACGGCAATGAAAAATTGTCAAGCTTTTTTCCTAAAAATACAAATATTTTTTTGAAAAATTTTGTGCGGATTTTTGGGTATTATTTTCCACTTATATACACAATTATTGCCCCATATTTTGATAAAGCGCCTGTAATATCAGCTATATATAGCGATTCTTTTTTGTTATCCGCATTTGTCGCAAATAACAAGGCTTGTAAGTCTTTTGTCTACAAGCCCTGTGAATTTATGTGTATTAATATAGTTTACTTAGATGAACTTAGCGAAACCTCATTATCCAGCGGCACAACCGCAAGCGTTTTCCCAAGCGGAGCCAATACCTTAAGCACTGTGCTTATTTGGGGGCTGGTAGTGCCCCTTTCCATTCTGGCTATTACGGGCTGTTTTACTCCGCTCATCTCCTCAAGCTGTTTTTGGGTTATGCCTTTTTCATTCCTAGCCTTTATTATCTCACCCATAAGAGCAACCCTTAAATCGCTCTCCGCTATTTCTTCTTTTGTGAATATTTCTTTTTCAAGTTCTTCCCATGTACCTCCTATGGCTGGGTTGTTGGTGAAAATATCTTCATATTTGCTGTTCATAACTTCCCCTTCTTTCTTTAATATCTTCAAGTTCTCTTTTGGCTTTTTCTATCTCTCTTTTAGGCGTTTTCTGCGTTTTTTTGGTGAAGTGGTGTAGTAATATAAATCCCTCACTGCTCCAAGCAACAAAGAATATTCTATCCCTAAGCGGTCTTAATTCCCATATCTCGCCCTCTATGTGTTTGATAAAGGGTTCTCCTGCAAATGTACCGTAACTGCTTAATACTTTTACATAATCCCGTATCTTGTTAAGCTTTATCCTGCTATCCTTGTCTTTCCTTTTGCCAAGCTCCCTTATGTACTCAGCAACTGGCGATTTGCCATTCTTGTCTTTGTAAAAATAAATCTTGTACATATCTGCTCCGTTTTTTATCTCTCCACGCTTCAGCACAACAATATTATAACTTATAAGTTATAATATGTCAACTGTTTCTTTTATGAAAACAAATCAAACTGCCTTCCTACACCCGCCCTATCAATAAAGCCGCGCACAATATTTCTATTTGATTTTGCTATTATGCTATTAAGCTCTGTGGCTGTGTATTTAGGAGTATCATCGCTTGGGAATATTACAAATTTAAGGTTAAGGCAGAGTTTTGCTGCGTCCTTTATTTTAAAGCGCGCAATTCCTTTATCCACATGTTCTATAAGCTTCCTTTTATCCGTGGGGTAAGGGCTGCCTGCCACAACATCTCTATAATACGGATCCATAATATATATGTATTCGTCATCTGCGCTTACAAGAAGGAAATAATGCCCGAACTTGGGCGCTATTGGGCTATATTTCCCGCCAGATGAAGTAATAATTATAGCTCCCTCTTTAAGCGAGGCTACACACTCTGCTATTTTGTATGTTGTAAAGTATTCAAGCCCATAAAAATCCAGCAATATACGATAAAAGCCGTGGGAGCGCCTGCCCTTAAAGCCGTATTCATTGTTGCCCGTGCTCCAGTTGCCTACAACAAGAGGAAAATATCTAAAATAATCCTCATTTTTTTCTATTAAAAAGCGCTCATCATCTTTGAAGCCAAAATCCCTAGTTATAGAGCGGGTATCTATTAAAAGCGGGCGTTTATGAAGCGTAGATATATCGCTAAGTCTTTCCAGTGGTACGCTGTTTATTATCGCAAGCGCTGCCGCGGTAATTACGCAACCGGAGTCGCCAAAGTATTTGCACTTGCCCTCTACCTTTTCAGAGCATATAAGCTTATCCCACTCCGGAGAGTTTTGAGCCATGTACACAAAGTTTCTGCCGTTCACATTAACTATGCCCGTATATGAATCCCTGCTTTTAAGCAGCGCTTCTTGGGTAATCTCCTCCGCATATGCAAAGCTAAAAAGCATAAGCAGTGAAATTATTAACGCTGTGCGCCTATACCTCAAGTACTTTACCTCTCCGCAATAATACTAAAACGCCAAAGCCTTTGCGTTTTCACTGACTTTGGCATTTTATCATTTAATTAATAAAAAAACAAAAGCGGTTTTTGTCCGACTTTGTGGGTATTTATTATCAGTATAATGCCTAAATAAGCGCTTCACAAATCACAGCTTAGGTTTTCTTGAATATGTGCCGTAAGTTAGCTCCTGTATATAGTTTTCCGCGTAGGGGAAGTCCAAGGGTATGCTGTCTATCTCATGTTGTATATCGTAGGGAAGGTTTATAAGTTCTACATTTATAGCGCCGTCTTCCATGCCCTCATCCGCTGTAAGTATTGCGTACTGCACACGGACTATGCCTAGCGAATTGCCTATGCTGCCTACATTAAAAAGCAAGCCGCAGTTAAGCGTGCGCAGGGCTTGCCTGTGTATATCCGCATAGCCTACTATGTTAAAATCCGGCTCAAAAAGTGCGGATAGCTTTTTCTCCTCCTCTTGAATAAAGAGCGGCATATCCATGCTTGGTCTGCCGTGCAGCAGGCGCAGCTTTTTGCCCGCGATATACATATGTTTTTCAACGGGGAAAGTTAACAGCGTTTCAAGCCGTTTATCGCCTAATTGATTAAAATAATATTCATCCGCGGGGTATACTCTGTTGCCAAGATCCTCATCCCAATTGCCCCTAAGTATTACATCGCAATTGGCTATTGCCCAATCGAAAGTATAGTCGGATGAGGGACCTTTGCCAACTAAATCTCCAAGGCACCAAAGGCCGTCTACATTGCGGCCTAAAATATCCTTTTCAAATGCGGAAAGCGCGGTTTTGTTGCCGTGCAAATCCGCAATAAGCGCTATCCGCATTGTTTAACTAGCCATTCAAAGGGGCGCATATGCACTTCGTTCTTTTCTATCATGGATTCAGGGTGCCACTGCACGCCTATTATTGGTATATCTTCTTTAAATTCCACCGCTTCTATAAGCCCGTCCGATGCGTAAGCGCTTACCTTAAGGCTATCCGCAAGCCTATCTATAGCCTGATGATGGCGGGAGTTTACATAAAACTCCTTTTCTTTAACGATATCATAAAACTTGCTGTCCTGCTCAACTTTAACTGTATGCACATCGCCGTCCGCATTGTCAAAAAGAGCGTGATCTATGTCGGTTTCGTATAAATCCGCAATATCCTGATACAAATCGCCACCCTCAAAGCAGTTGAGTAGCTGAATACCCCTGCATATGCACAGCGCGGGTTTTCTTGTTTTTTTAACATGCTCCATCATGGCATACTCCTGACTATCCCTATGGAGCACAGGTTCATCAGCCTTGGGATGTTTTTCCTGCCCGAACCTTGACGCCTCTATATCTCCCCCGCCGGTGAATATTACGCCGTCCACCAAATCTATCATTTTAGTCCAAGCGGTTTCATCATCAACAAGCGGCAAAATAATAGGCACGCCGCCTGCCTTAATAACCGCATTTACATAGCTGTTAGGCATGTTAGACCTGCCTTTTTTACTGTCCCAGTCCGCACAAAGACCAATATATGGCATATATACCTCCGTACAATTAGTATACTCATGCGAAGTATAGCGGAATATGTGGATATTGTCCATAGCTTAATAGGTGGTATTTGTAATAGGGGGGAGATGGATAATACAACCACAGGTTAATGCCGCTTTATTATTTGTTTTGATTATGTATGGTTATGCGTAAGCTTAATGTTTTATAATTTAAACTGACATTTTACTGACAAAACCTCCTTTTATACTGACATAAACAATGTCAGCATTGACGCGGAAAATGTCAGTTTAAAATCCATTCATAATAAGGTTTTTATTTAATGACAATCCATTTCCCATTTTTCTTTGTGCCTATTCTTTCAATGTATCCCTTTTCCTGTAGCGAGGATAATGCTCTATATATCGTTCTAACTGTAACGCCCGCTTTTTCTGACAGTTCATTTGCAATCAAATCTGAGTTTTCTATTAAAAGTTCTAATACTTTTATCTCGGTTTTTGTAAGGCTTGCTTGGACTTTGGGCTCTCCATGTTTAGTATCCGTTTTGGATAGAACTTCTTTCTCAAACGGTATTGTACAGCGTATAAAACTATCATCTATTTCAAAAACATCTCTACCGTATTTATTTACAATAGTGGGTATTCCGTGCCCCGTATGCTCGGTTAACCCCAGCATTAGGAATATTCTCATAAGAGTTGTGTTTCGAGGACGGCTTATACCTTCAAAAAATTGTTTTTCCGTCATGCCTCTTGGGAGCCCCCCATGAGAAAATATTTCTATACGGTCACTGTACATTGAAATTTGGGGTTCTGTAATAGTCCAATCATTATGTACTAAGGCATTTATTACAGCTTCGTTAATGGCATCGTAATCAAAAAGATAAATGTCTTTTCTTGGTCTTACAGTCGTGTCTGAAATGCTAATATTTTCCACCTGCAATCTCGTTTTTATTTTTACATAGGTTGTAACTAGGCAACCATAACCGTATTCGCTGCGTTCTGATATGGCAGACTTGTTTTTTCCATTAAATTTAACAAAAGCAAAGGGGATATTATTTCTGTCTGCCAAAAGTTCCGCAAGCAAGTTGTAATCACCATCTCCCGTTCTTAAGTTTAAATTTGCTTCAAAAGACCTGTCGTCTAAATGATAACCTTTTTCAACATAATATATTTTTAGCTCTCTAAATGTTAGATCTGCAATGCTCGATTTCTTTTTGAGCATGTATTCGGTATCGATAAATTTTTTTTCGTAGCGTATTTTAATTTGTTCAGAAGTCATCTCTTTACAGGTTGTACCGATTCTAATTGTGCAACCTGCCGAAGAAAACCCGTATTTCTTTTGACAGTAAATATTTTTGCTACCCTTTGTAATATTTATAGCAATAATCGTTTTACCTTCATCAAATCTCAATTCTGAAGAGATTTCATCTTGCGGATTAGGTTCTATTTGGCTTGTAATGATATCGGATATTTTTCTTAATGTTTCATCTATTTTATTTACACCGACAATTTCCCCGTTATCTTTTACGCCTATTAGGATAGTGCCGCCTGAAGCGTTTAAAAAAGAAACGATTTCACGCGCTATGGAATCTGTATATTTTTCTTTTAGTTCAAGCGTTTCCGACTCAATATATTTTGGCACAATTATCCCTCCTTAAAATATTATAATTTATAACTGACATTTTTACAACTTAACCTGACATTCTTATGTCAGTATAGAGAAGGATTTTGTCAGGTATGCGCTAAGATACGGATTTTATGCAGATATAATCCCGGTGTCAATAATAGCAGGAGGAATTAGCACAACCGCTATACTCCTTATCTTTGTTTATTACTTAGGAGCAAAACAAGCTGTTTTTCGACCCTATTTCACTTTACTTTCTATTAATTCTAACAAAATAGAGGCTATGGAATTTCCACAACCTCTACAGAATTATATCTTAATGCCTATAACCCCCTCTTTTTACTTACAAGCTCCTTGTACTTAGCCTCAAGCTCTGCTCTCTCTTCCTTAGATATATCCATAGATAACTTAGAATTTACTGCTGCAATCTTATAGTCAAGCAGTAGGTCATAATCTTCACTAATTTCTTTGGGTTTTTGATATTCAGCTAAATTGCCTTTAAAGCTTACAAGCTTTTTATCCTCTATAATAAGCAGAGTATCGGCTATGCTGTCTATAAATACCCTGTCATGGGATACAAAAAGTATAGAGCCTGTATAGCCTATGAGCAACTCCTCCAGCGCTTCAATGGTATGAATATCAAAGTGGTTTGTGGGCTCATCCAGTATTAGGAAATTAAAACCGGAAGTTAATATTTTGCACAGCTTAACCTTTGCCTTTTCCCCATCGCTTAAAATATCAACCCTTTTATATACATCATCCCGCCTTATTCCCATTCTGGCAAGTATAATCCTTACCATAGTTTCATCATATATGCTTGTTTGCATAAGGTTTTCTATTATGGTTTTATTAAGCGCCAAAATATCTTCAAGCTGGGAAAAATAGCCTATTTTAAGCCTTGGGTGCGTTTCTATGCCCTCATTCTGCAAAATCATATTAATTAGCGTTGTCTTGCCGCTGCCGTTTGCGCCAAGCAGCGCCACTTTGCTGTTATTTAGTATTTCAAAATTAGCGCTGCTGAAAATGACATTTTCGCCGTAAGCTTTGTTTATATTATCGCCATTAAGCAAAACCTTGGCGTAAGTTTTGCTCTTTTCAGGTATAGCAAGCCTTATTTCGGCTTCTCTCGCAGGCTTATCTTTAACTTCTAGCTGCTCAATTCTGGATTTTACAGCCTTTATCTGCTTATCAACCTTCTTTTTGTTACCCTGTCCGCCCATTTTATGCAACCTAGCTTCGGAATTGCCAAACCTTTTAGGGGTGGTTTTTATCCTATCTCTCCTTCCGCTTAAGGTATTAATAACCCCCTTTAGCCTGTCTGCCTCGGCTGTATAGCTTTCATACTCCCTTTGAGCGTGCTTGTCCCGCCTTATGCTCTCTTCAAGGTAAAACTGATAGGAGCCATTGTACTCTTGAAACTCTCCGCCCTTAATCTCTATAATTTTATTGCAGGTTTTTTGAATAAAATCCCTATCGTGGGATATGAGCAAAAAGCCATAGTTTCGGCTACTCAGCATACGGATAAGCTCGTCCTTGGTTTCAAAATCCAAGTGCGAAGTTGGCTCGTCCATAAGTAAATAGGTATTTTCTTTTTCCAGCGCAGACTGAAGCACAAGCTTATACATCTGCCCGGGGCTTAAATTGCTGTTTACATCAATTTGATTGACAGAAAAAACCCTGTTTGAAATTTCCGCTCTGTTTTCCCAGTCAATTTTATGGATTTTTATATTGGTATGTATTGTGCCGCTGTAGTAGTTGTCCTCGTTTGAAAGCATATTTATAAAAGTTGTTTTCCCCGTGCCGTTGTCCCCTATAAGCGCAATTTTATCATAGGGATTTATACTTAGGCTTTCTATGGAAAATAAATGCCTAATACCTATAGTTTTCTCTATATTTTTAATTGTTATCATAAAATCCTCCACTTTTTGAGAGGATTTATTATCCCCTCTTATTTAATAATTGTAGGATTTATGCCTGTCATTAGTACGTCCTCCTGTAATATGTTGGTTGAATTATACTATATTTGCACGGCGTGTCAAAGAGGGTGGGGTTTTTCGCCTACCCACTCAAAAAATCATACACCCTTTGGTTAAAATCCTTAGCTTCTTGGTGCAGGGCGTGCCCTAAATCATCATACATATATATTTTACAACCCATTTTCTGGGCGATTTCTTCCGACGCTTGCCCTGTTACTATTTTGTCCTTTCCGCCGCCCATCACAAGCGTGGGACATTTTATATCGTTTAACTTATCGTATGTGTTGCATGTAAGGCAGGCTTCCGTGAGTATAATAAAACGCTCCATATCCTTTGGTTTTTGCAAAAGGCTAAGCAGCGGCATAAAAAGCTTATAGCGCTTTAGGTATTTTTCGGGGAACATTTTTATAGCCATATCCTCTATAAGCCCCCTAATATTATTCTGCCTAGATAGCCTAAGCCAGTTATTTATTACCGCCTCAACTGTGGCGTTGTTTCTGGAAAGGGTAACAACAAGCACAAGCTTGCTTACTAAATCCTGCCTATTTATTGCTAGATACTGCGCAATCATTCCCCCTTGAGATACGCCTACAACATGAGCGTTTTTAATTTTTAAGTAATCCATAGCAATGGCAACATCTTTTGCTAAATCCTCTACGGTAATGCCCTGCCAAACACGCTGCCTGCGGTCAAAGAGGTATACCCTGTAATGTTTAGCAAATTTGCGGTACATATAGGCTAAAGGTCTTCCCATGCCTTTTATGCCTACCGTGCTTAAACCCTGTATAAGCACTAGGGGCTTTGTGCCACTCCCAAAGCTTATACAGTCCATACGCGCATCTTGTATGTTTAGTTTTCCTTCTTTTACGTTGTATAACATAGTTTTTCTTTCCTCAACTATATTATGGCAATTTTCCAGACAGCGTCTGGATTGTCTTTTTAACTGCTGCGCTTTGATATGTTTTCCCCCCTATATAAGCACAACTAAGCTATGCATATTTTAATAATAACATTGCGCTTTAGCAATTCGCCAGACAGTGTCTGGCATTTTGTATGGGGTACATAAAAACACCACATTCCCCATAAAAAAATGTTTATTTTTTCTTCGCTTTGGTATATTATATATACGATGAGTTTTATAGTGTGCAAGGAAAGCCATTTCTCATTCGTTATATAATTGAACACACAAAGGAGTTGATTTTATGAAAAGATTACTGGCAATATTACTTACCCTATCGCTTGCCGCGGCAATGATATCCGCGCTTGCGAAGGACAGCCTATCCATCGATGTAGTTAAGGAGTTTGATTTTGGCTCCCCCCATGTGGAGATGGATGTATTCACAATCACCAATAAAAACCCCTACGCCGTAAATGTAACTATTACCGTGTTTGATGAGGCGGAAAAAAAGAACCTGCAAATCATACACCTAACGCTGAACCCGAGCGACGCGCCTCTGCCCATAAAAGCGCGCGTTTATAAGCCGCTTACTAAAGAGGGGGATATCAACCTGTACCGCTACATAATAACCACCCCCGGCGGCTACAAAAATGAGCAGTTTTACGCGCAGAAGAGGACGGGCGTAAACCTATACAATGAGCCCACTTACACGCAGTACATAAACTCCCGCTATAAAAACAACACGGCAACAAGCTTCGGCCCGCATTTTAGGGATGTAACGCCGGGGCTTACCAAGCTTTGGTACATGTTTACACCCCTTAACCTTAGCGTTCAGGGCAGGCAGACATACGAACTTGTAGGCAGCAATATGTATGTAATAGGCGAAGTATATGTTGATGTATACGGCGATACGGTAACCGTTACATACCATAATTACTACGACGGCAAGGGCGGCAACACAAACACCCGCCAAGAGTTTTTAGGCATATACAACAGCTATAAAGATGTACAGCTGCCAAACGATGTGCCTGTAAAATCCTATGTAAACCCGCCTACAAAGTTTAATTTCGGCGTGCCTTTTAGCATTCAGTACGATTTAGGCGGAGATACCAATGTAATTATGCTTGTGCGCAATGTGGTTGATTACTGGCGCTTCCCAAGGCCTGAAAATACGGAGTTCCGCAGGTTCTGGGAGAACAATGCCGAGCGCAAAGCCCTAAGGGAGAGTATGCTTAGCTTTATGGATCCCATATACTAGGCTTATCAGTCAAAATAAAAACAGCTTAACAAAACCCGAAAAACACCGCCGTTTCAACACAAACGGCGGTTTTTTCGATATTTTCATATAAATTTTCTGAATTATTTTACATAAAAATTACATATTTTTCTCAAAATGGTGTATAATAATGGTGTCCATTTTGGACAAGTATCATTTAGGAGTGATTTTAATTGTTTGAAGATAAAAATAATAATGTGGAGACAGTTCAGCAAGTTGCTGAAAGGCTCCATGAGGAGGTGTGGGATACCCTCCCCGAGCACGAGAAGGACGCAGTGTACGACCTTGCGCTTGAAGCGGCGCAGGAAAAGAATGTACCGCTTGAAAACCCCTTCTCTATGGAAGATTTGCACAACAGAAACATGATAATGCTGCAGGGCTTTGAATGGTACCTAGATTCCGACGGCAACTATTACGATTGGCTTGCCAAAAACGCAAGGGAATTTGTAAAAATGGGCGTTGGCGGCGTATGGATACCGCCCTGCTACAAGGCAACAAATGTACATGATGTGGGCTACGGCGCTTATGACCTTTATGACCTTGGCGAGTTCAACCAAAAAGGCACTGTACGCACTAAATACGGCACTAAAAGACAGCTAAAACGCGCAATAAGCGCGCTGCACAGGCACAATATACAAGTTTACGCCGATGTGGTGTTAAACCATAAAGCTGGGGCGGATAAAACCGAAACATTTAAGGCGGTTAAGATTAACCCCAAGAACAGGGAAATTCAGGAGAGCGAGCCTTTTGATGTAGAAGGCTGGACCTGCTTTACATTCCCCGGAAGGAAGGGCAAATATTCCGACTTCAAATGGAATTATGAGCATTTTACAGCGGTTGACTGCGATGTAAAAACAGGCGAAAACGGCATATACCGCATAATAGGCGAGCATAAGAACTTCTCCCCCAATGTAAGCAAGGATTTAGGCAACTACGACTACCTTATGTTTGCCGATGTAGACTGCCGCAACAAGGAAGTTATGGACGAGCTTATTAAATGGGGCGAATGGTTTTTAAAAGAAACCGATGTAGACGGTATGCGCATGGACGCTATTAAGCATATAGATTCTGCATTTATGGGCGCTTTCGTGCGGCAGATGCGCCTGTTCTCGGACAAGCCCCTGTACTTCGTTGGGGAATACTGGTCTAGAGACACTCAAGAACTTGCGGACTATATAGAGAGCACCCGTGATGTGCTAGCGCTGTTTGATGTGCCACTGCACTTTAACTTTTACAAGGCATCGCAGGAAGGCTCGGCGTACGATTTGCGTACTATACTTGACGGCTCTCTTCTAAACCTAGACCCTATAAACACAGCTACATTTGTAGACAACCACGATTCCCAGCCCGGGCAATCCCTATTTAGCTTCGTTGAGCGCTGGTTTAAGCCGCACGCCTACTCAATAATATTGCTAAGGCAGGACGGCTACCCTTGCTTATTCTATGGCGATTACTACGGCATAGGCGGCGAAAACCCCATAGAGGGCATGAAAAATGAGCTTGACCCCCTGCTAGTTGCCAGGAAACACTGCGCATACGGTGAGCAGGTGGATAACTTTAAAAGCCCTAACCTTATAGGCTGGACAAGGCAAGGCGATAGCAAGCACCCCGCAAGCGGAGTTGCGGTGGTTATGAGCAACGCTTCAAGCGGAGCATTGGAGCTAAACCTTGGCAAGCACAACGCAAATAAGCTATTTTTCGATATTACAGGCAACACAAAAGGCTCTATTAAGCTAAACAGCGAAGGCGTAGCCCATTTCCCATGCGCACCGGGAAAACTGAGTGTATTTATTAGGCAAGACGCTCCCGTGCCTAGGAAGTTTAAGGTGTTTTGATAGTAGCAAGCTACAAAAAACAGTATAATTAACCCCCGCATGTGGAGTATGCGGGGGTTGTTTTTAATTATATATTTGTTGCTTTATCTTTTTTTATGTTATACTTATCTCAGTTTAAAGCAGCGCATAGATTGTAGCGAATTTTTTGATTTGGCACAGCTTTGCGAAGGAAACATAGCGGCGCTATGTTGACTGAGCAAAGCAAAGACAAATCGGAAAAGGTGCGCAAGATAAAGCTGATTTAGGCTGAGATAAGTATTACTCCCCCGCAAGCTCATATATTAACTTAAGCACTTTTTCTGTGCCGTTTGACAGGGGGGAATTTTTAAGCGCTTCAATAAGAGAATCCTTTTTTTCTATAAGTTCATCAAGCTTTTGTATAAGGCTATCACGGTTTAGGTTTTCCTGCTCAAGAAGAAGCGCCATGCCCCTTTCCTCATAGCTTTTGGCGTTTTGTATTTGGTCGCCTCGGCTGGCGCCAAGGGGCAGGGGGATTAGCAGCATGGGTTTATTAAGCGCATGGAACTCTACAAGCGCATTTGCGCCTGCTCTGCTTAGTACAAAATCCGCGCAGGCGAGCGCATGGGGCAAGTCGTCCGACAGAAATTCCGTCTGATAATAACCTTCCACATTTATACTTTCATCTATATTGCCCTTACCGCATAAATGGAATACATCGAATTTTTGTGTTATTTCATCTATTGCTTCTCTTAGCGCCTCATTTATTGCCCTTGCGCCTTGGCTACCGCCCATAATAAGAAGTACGGGTTTATCTCCCTTAAAGCCTGCTATGTTAAGCCCTTTTTCTCTATTTCCGTTAAATAGTTCTTCCCGAAGAGGTGTGCCTGTTAGCACTGCTTTTTTGCCCATGCACTCTTTGCACTCGGGAAAATTAGTACATACATATTTTGCGTAGCGCATACAAAGGCGGTTGGCAAGCCCGGGGCTTATATCGCTCTCATGCAGTATTGTGGGTATTTTTAATTTATCCGCAGCCCATACGACTGGTACGGAAACATAGCCGCCCTTGCTGAAAAGCACATCGGGCTTTATCTTCCATAATAAAAACAGACTCTCAATCGCTCCTGAAATAACACGGAAGGGGTCGCTAAAGTTTTTTATATCCAAATAACGCCTAAGTTTACCCGTTGACACAGCGTGGTACTTAAGCGGCATATTTTTAAGCATATCCCTTTCTATGCCCTGCTTTGAGCCTATATAGTGTATATTATAGCCTTTTTCTATTAAATGCGGTATAAGGGCGATATTTGGCGACACATGCCCCGCCGTTCCGCCACCTGTAAGCACTATTGTTTTGCCTATGGTATTTCCCTCCCTAGTTGTTCATTTCTTTCCTGCGCTCTGCGTATGCGCTAACAAGCTGCCCCCCGCCAACTACCAAAAAGGCAAAGCCAAGCATAAGCGTGCACATGGCGTTTACCTTGGGCGTAACCCCAACCTTTACGGATGAATATATTTTAAGCGGCAATGTAGTGGTTTCAGCGCCCGACACGAAAAAGCTTATAACAAAATCGTCCATGCTCATAGCAAACGCAAGCAGTGAGCCTGAAAGTATAGCAGGCGCAACAAGAGGCAGGGTTACAGTGATTATCGCCTTAAAGGGGCTTGCGCCTAAATCCCTCGCGGCTTCTACAAGCGACGGGTCTAGCGTTATTAGCCTGCTTTTAATAGTTACCAATATATACGGCACACAAAATGTAATATGCGATAGTATCAAAGTGGTTTTGCCAAAAGGCAGCTTAAATAGGCGGAACAGCGCCATTAAGGAAATACCCATAATAAGCTCGGGTATCATCATAGGCAGCATGGCAAGCTGCTCCCCCGCGCCTATCGCTTTGTATGTTATTTTTGACGCTAGGGATTTACCCATACTGCGCCTTACCATGCCTATTGCGCCAAGTATTGCAAGCACTGCCGCTATAAATACGCTCCAAAGAGCCACTTCTAGAGAGGATTTTAGCTGTGTACCAAAGCCCGTTACGGGATTCAGTAAATCCTTATACCAATATGTAGAAAAGCCGGTAAAGCTCATGCTTGCGGTTCTGCCAGTGTTCGCGTTGAATGAAAAAAGCACTACTACAAGTATAGGCAGGTACAGCAAAAGCATAATAAATGTAATATATAATTTAGATAGCGGAGTGTTTTTCTTCATATTATCACCTAGTACACCATGCTCTCAGCTTCGCCGCCCTGCCTTCTATATATAAATAGCACTATGGCGGTCATGGCTAAAAGCACTACGCTAAGCGCCGCGGCAAAGGGCATATCGTGGCTTTTAAGCAGCTCATTTTGTATAAGGTTACCCCAAAGCATAGTATTTGAGCCGCCTAGTAAATCGCTTATGAAGAACAACCCCACGCTAGGTATAAATGTAAGCACAAGCCCCGCCATAACGCCGGCGGATGTCATGGGTATGGTAACTGTAATAAAGGCTTTTAGCGGGCTTGCGCCTAAATCCCTAGATGCCTCTACCATGCTCCAGTCTATCCTTTCAACGCTTGAATATACCGGCAGCACAAAGAAGGGCAACATTCCGTACACCATACCAACAAGCACCGCCCCCTCCGTATACAGCAGTTTTAGCGGCTTTTCTATTATTCCAAGGCTTTTAAGCAGCGTATTTATAGGCCCGTTCGCGTAAAATAGTATTTTCCAGCCGTATATGCGTATTAGCGCATTAGTCCAAAAGGGAGCTATAAGCATTACCAAAAGCCATACCCTTCTTTTTGGGCTTGCCTTTGATATAAAATACGCAAAGGGATAGCCCACAAGCGCGCTTATTAGGGTTGTATAAAAAGCCAGCCTAAGGCTAAGTAGCAGGCTGCTTATATATTGCTTTTCACGGAGCCTTAAATAGTTATCAAGCGTTATAGGCGGAGAATACGAAAAGCCCTCCCCCTTTGTAAGCAGGCTTAAGCCTATTATATATAGTAGAGATAGCCCTACAAACGCCGCCGCCCATAGCCCCATTGGTACGGCTAGAAGCTGTTTTTTATCGTTCTTTTCATTCATAACGCATTATCCCTATCGTCTATAACTACGGTAGCCTTATCTATATCCCACCATACGCATACGGTTTCGCCTTGGCTTACCTTTTCTTCCTGCTCTGTAGTGTGGCGGGAAATTACTGTCTGCCCTGTGCTTAATTCTAAAATAGATGTTCTATCGCTGCCAGTGTAATGCGTGGCTACAAGTTTGCCGTGCAGGCAATTGTGCCCCGGGTCCTGCCTGCGGTAGCGTAAGCGCTCCGCCCTTACGCAAAGGCAAAGCTTTTGACCTTGTTGTACCCAGTCTTTATTTTTTGCCCTTACAGTTTTGCCGCCTATATCAAGCAAGATTTCATCGCCGTTTATTTCGCTTACCGTGCCTTCTATTAGATTGGTTTCGCCTATGAAGCTTGCGGCAAATGCGGATACGGGGTTTTCGTATAGCTCATACGGGCTTGCAAGCTGCACAAAGCACCCGTCGCGCATTAATGCAATGCGGTCGGACATATTGAGCGCCTCTTCCTGGTCATGCGTGATATATATAAATGTTATGCCAAGCTGCTTTTGCATACGCTTAAGTTCAAGCTGCATTTGGCGGCGGAGCTGCAAATCAAGCGCGCCAAGCGGCTCATCTAATAATAAAATTTTCGGTTCAAGCACAGCGCTCCTTGCTATTGCAACCCTCTGCCTCTGACCGCCCGATAATTGCGATGGCATACGCTTTTCGTAGCCCTCAAGCTGCACTAAATGCAGCATTTCATTTACCTTTTGTTTTATGGTTTTTCTATCAAGCTTACGCATTCTAAGCCCGTATGCTATGTTCTTTTCAACATTCATATGCGGGAATAGAGCGTAGTTTTGAAACACCGTGTTTACCTCTCGCTTTTCGGGGGCGAAGTCTGTAATATCTTCGCCTTCAAGGTATACCTTGCCCTCGGTTGGGGTTTCAAGCCCCGCTATTATGCGAAGGGTTGTTGTTTTCCCGCAGCCAGAGGGACCTAAAAGTGTTAAAAACTCTCCCTTATATACATCCAAATCAAGACCGTTGAGCGCTTCCTGAGTATCGAAGGATTTTCTAAGCCCTCGTAAAGAGAGCAGGGGTTTTTCCTGCATTTAGTTTCCTTTCATGCCCTTAAGGGTATCAAGATGCTCTTTTTCTTCAAGCGCTATGGCTAAAAACGCGTCTTTCGCTTCGCCCTCGCAAAGTTTAGCAAATTCTTCATAGTACTCCATAGCAAGTATTTCCTGCTCCGCGGCGTATTCAATAAGCGCCGTTTGAGATTCCGCCCCGCCCTTTCTAACAAGCTCCATAAGCCCGCCGGGGAATAGTATTTCCTCCGCTTGAAGCTCCAAGAGCCGCCTATTTTCACTTATGCCGTTAGAATCATCAAGCCAAGAGCAAAAAGTGCATAAATGCTCTCTCTCCTCTGCCAATATAGTATTTATCGTTTCCTTTATGCCTTCGTCATCAACAATTTCCAGCATACGCTCATATATGCGTATGGCTCGCTTTTCCATATTCATGGCGACAAAAAACGCATCGCCGGCGGACTTTACATTTAGCTTCATTTTTCCTCCTTAAAACCGCGGGTTTCCGCAACCACATAAAGGGGTCTGCCCTTTACATCTTCATATATGCGGGCTATGTAGCGCCCAACTATGCCAAGGCATATTAGCATTATTCCACTTAGCATAAGTATAAGGGTAGCAATCCACCAAAGCCCTCCCTGTATTCCGCATATGGCGCATATTATAAGCGCTAAAAACGCTATACCGCTAATTAAGCAAAAAGCCGCGCCAAGAAGCAGAGGCAGCATAAGGGGCTTATCTGAAAAGCTTATTATGCCATCCGCGGCGAGTTTTAACATCTTTCTAAGAGGGTAATGCGTTTCGCCCGCGAAGCGCTCATGCCTTTCAAAAAGCACGGGGCACTGCTTAAAGCCCGCCCACGCGAACATACCCCTTAGATACCTTGCGTGTTCAGGCATATTGCGCACTACATCCGCAACCTTTTTATCTACAAGGCGAAAATCCCCGGTATCACGTGGGAATATATCCCCCGCAAGCTTTTGCAGCACTTTATAATACACGGAAGCAGACCATTCTTTAAAGCGGCTCTCGCCCTTTCGTGAAGAGCGCTTGCCGTATACTACATCATAGCCCTCTTTCCATTTTGCAGCCATTTCGGGTATTACTTCTGGGGGATCCTGTAAATCGGCGTCTATTATAATAATCGCGTCCCCTGAAGCATAGTCCAGCCCCGCGCTTACGGCTATCTGGTGCCCTCCGTTCCTCGCGAAGTGAACCACCCTTACATTTTCATCGCTCTGTTGAAGGGCGTTTAATATATTTTCAGTATCGTCTTTAGAGCCGTCGTTTACATATACAAGCTCGTAACTTTCGCCCATATCTTGCATAACATTAGTTATCCTTTTATGGGTTTCGTTAAGCACTTCTTGCTCGTTATAACATGGAATTATTACAGAATATACCGGCATAAACTATCCTTAAAGCATCTTAACCAGAAGGTTTTTCTGGTCATTCATTTCGAGTTTTAGTATACCTTGCTTTTCAAGCTCTTTTAGTATATCGCTAAAGCGCTTAAAGCCTATTGCCTTTTCGCTGAAATCCGGATGTTGCGCGGTGATATCCGCCTTTAATATGCTTGGGTTTATGCGCTCAAAGCCATCATCCTTATAGCGGTTTAGCTGTTCCTTAAAGGTATTCATCCAGTTCTCTTTAGTTAGCGTGGCGGAAGATTTGGCGGAGCTATCCCCCGATAGCGCTATCATTACATTATAATTATCCCGCCATACCTTAAATGTATTGTGCTTTTTTGAAAGCTTGGTTAATAGCTGGAAAAATGTTGAGCAGCCGTAGCTCTTTTCATCAAAATCCGGGCGCAGGCGCAGCAGCGTGCCCTTAAGCTCGCTTGCGAACATCTCTTCGCCGTCTGCCTTTTCATCTAATATACTCTCTATAAGCTTTACAAGCTGCGCTTCATCGCCGTTATCTTCCTGACCGGATTTCTTAGCCTTATTGGAACCCGTGCGCCTTGTGGCAACGCTTTCTAAAAACTGAAACTCATTGCAGGCGTTAATAAATACCTTGCTTGCAACTTCGCTCCTAGATATACCAAGCACATATTTGCCCATGCTCTTAAGTTTGCCCACAAGCGGGGTATAGTCGCTATCGCCCGAAACTATGCAGAAGCTGTTAATAAGCGGGTTTGTGTAGGCGACTTCCATAGCGTCCAGCACAAGCTGTATATCCGCGTTGTTTTTCTGGCTTATGCCATACCTTAGCGAGGGAACAACAGTAAAGGTGTTTGACAGCAATGTTTCCTTTAAATTGCTAAAATTATCCGTATAGCCGTACACCTTGCCAAGCAGTATATCCCCCCTTATCTTTACCTTTTCAAGCACATTGTTGAGCGTTTCAACCTTTGCGCCAGTATTTTCTAAATCTACAAATATAGCAAAATTTGATTTGTTCAAAAATTCAACTCCTTCTGTTACGCCGAAATCACATATAGATTATAACATTAAGGCTACATATTGCAAAGCTTAAACGATATTCGCCGTATTTGCCTATTAAAAAAAATCGCCTTATATTCTAATGTTTTTTTAACGAAACTTATCTTTCATTTTCATATATATGCGATATTATAAGCTTGCCAAAGGAAAAGGCGACTAAAAAACGGAGGTAGTAAAATGGATAGATTTGAAATGACAGATAAGCTTAGCCAAAAGACGGAAGTAAGCTACGAGGAAGCAAAGGCAGCGCTTGAAGCCAGCAATTGGGATTTGCTTGACGCAATGATACTGCTTGAAAACAAAAAAGCAGGCAGGTGGGCAGACGACGAAAACAACACCGCTAATGTAGAAGACTATGCGAACGAAGTAAATGTAGAAAGCGATATGTACGACTATGCAGATGACCAAGTAGAGGAAGAAGCGCCCGCATATGCGGAGGAAAAATGCGAAAGCAACACCACAAACAAAACACACAGCAATTGCTGCGAAGACAAAGCAAAAAACAAATCCGCAAATACATGCGGCACAAAAGAAAAAAAAGATAAGGAGAACAACATCAATATGACAATCCAAAGCGTAATCGATTTCTTCGCAAGGCTAGTAGCCAAAGGCAACCGCAACTATCTAGAAGTAAGCCGCAAGGGCGAAAAGCTCATATCAATCCCCCTAACACTGCTTGTAATACTGGTTCTACTGTTCGCTATAACAGTACCGCTATTCATAATAAGCCTGTTCCTTGGCTGCAGATACCGCTTTGTAGGTGAGGACATAGGCTCAAGCGGCGCAAACAAAGTGCTTGATGTTGCCTCCGATAAGGCAGAGCAGCTAAAGGAAACTGTAAAGGACAAGATTAACGAAAATAAGTAATTAAGTGTTTCCCAGCCAGTAGCTTTGTATACTAAAAGGCTTAATATGTAAGCAGCATTAAAACTAATACCTAAAGAAGTAACAATGCACCAGATGGAAGTACCGCACATTATAACCACTACCATAATTTAACACATAACATCCTTTTATCAAACGCCGGGCATATGTCGGGCGTTTTTTTGCTTGTAATATAATTCGTGTATATTTGCCCAGTATCTACATTCTACAAGCCCTCAACTTGACGAAAAACTACATTGTATGTATAATCTCAGCGGTGGGAACACCAATTATTTTTTAAGGAGATTGTTGTGACTATCCAAAGCAAAAAAAGGATGAAGAACTTTGCACTTAGGGCTCTTAGCGTGTTACTGGCGATTGTTATCGTGGGTACTACGCTTATAAGCATACTTGCAGGGCTTTAATCTATTAATTTAAAGGAGAATAAACATGGACATCAAAGGCACCCAAACAGAAAAGAACCTTATGACTGCATTTGCTGGCGAGAGCCAAGCACGCAATAAGTACGATTTTTTTGCCTCAGCAGCAAAGAAAGAAGGCTTTGAGCAGATAGCCGCTATATTTGAAGAAACCGCAATAAACGAAAAGGAACACGCAAAGCTTTGGCTGCGCGCACTTGGCGGCTTCAAAGAAGGCAGAAAAGAAGGCGACACATATGATAACCTGCTGGACGCTGCCGCAGGCGAAAACTACGAGTGGACTACCATGTACAAGGAATTCGCCGAAACCGCGCGCGAAGAAGGCTTTGAAGAGCTTGCAAAACAGTTTGAAGAAGTAGGCGAGGTAGAATATCAGCACGAACAACGCTACAACAAGCTTGCCGAAAACATCAAAAATGGCGTAGTATTCAAGAAGGACGCCCCCACGCTGTGGCATTGCCGCAACTGCGGTTACATTTACGAAGGCGCAGAAGCCCCTGCAGTTTGCCCCGCCTGCAAGCACGGCAAAGCGTACTTCCAGCTTAAACCCGCAAACTATTAATAAGCATAAGACACGCCGCCTGAACAGAGGCGGCTTTATTTGTCCATTTTTATATAGCTTTTGCATAAAAGCTGTAATATATGGTAGGGCAAAACACCGCTTAAAAGCAACAACCTTTGATTAGATAAAGCCATTAAGCAAACAATAGCGCAACAAAAATCTCTTTTAGCTAGGAACCACGCAAATATATATAATATCAGGAATAGAAGCATGAGAAAGATATACTTACTTATTTCACAAACAGGCACCCTTTTTTCAAGAGGTATTAAGTGGTACACAAAACAGCCGTATAACCACAGCGCCATAAGCACGGACAAGTATTTCCCCGTTTTTTGGTCTTTTGCAAGAAGATGGCCAAGGCTCCCTTTTCCGGGCTGCTTTGTTAAAGAGGAATTTAACAAAGGAACTTACGCCTTATTCCCCGATACCGATTGCGTTGTTATGGCTTTTGAAGTGGAAGATGAAAAGGCTGAAAAAGCGGATGCGATTTTGGATAAACATATAAACAGCAAAAAAAGGTACGGCTACAATTATCCAACGATTTTTTCTACCGTTTTGCTAGGCAAAGCGAAAGCATCCAAAAAAAACAGAAGAACTTGCGCGGAATTTGTAGCGTATGTTCTGTCGGAAAGCGATATTCATGCCTTTGATAAACAACTTCAAATGGTTCACCCCATGGATGTATTAAACGATTTCAGCCAAAACATAATTTATAAGGGTAAAATGATAGATATTGGAAAGGAAGACTTATTGTAAAAGCCTTAGTATAAATGATTCTTACAATCATTTACATAAAAATCCACCGCTTAGAAATAGGCGGTTTTTTGCGGTTTTTTCGTGCGTTTTGTTTTATACAATTCACCTTTGTGTTTCTACAATGTAAAAACTTTAATTATGTCGGACAAAATGTCGGTGTAAATGTCGGTATAAATGTCGGTCAAAGCGTTAGCCAGTTTGAGGGTCAAAATGAGGGTCAAAGTCCAAACCCAACAAAGCTCTAATCCTCCACTTTTTTGTTGAAATTTGTTACTTTACTCCTTTCGTTTCCATTTTATCACCACTTAATAGCTAAATATCAAAACATTTTCTACGATACGCCCACATTATTACCACTAGCTCAAATTTTACATACATTTCATGTTGTTTTAATGTTAGCCTTATTCTTTTGTGCTATAATACGCAAATGTACGGAGGTGTGTATGGCTAATCTTATTGAAACCACGGGTTTAAGCAAGCGCTACGGCAAGAAATACGCAATAAGGGATGTATGTATGCATGTTGAAAAGGGCAATATATACGGGCTTATAGGCAGAAACGGCGCAGGCAAAACCACTATAATGAAATGCATAAACAGGCAGATTATACCAACCGGCGGGGATATTATGCTTGGCGGAGTAAAGCTAAATCGCCAAAAAAGTATAAAAGTTGGCGCGCTTGTGGAATCCCCCAGCCTATATGAGGATACTAGCGCAATGCAGAACCTGCTATATAAGTGCACAGCCCTTGGCATAAAGGATAAAAAGATGCACGCGAATAACCTGCTTGAGCTGCTTGAACTAAGCAAAGTTAAGGATAAAAAGGTTAAGCAGTTTTCACTCGGCATGAAACAGCGCCTTGGGCTTGCAATGGCTATGGTTGGACACCCTGAAGTGCTTATGCTTGATGAACCCATAAACGGCATGGACCCGCAAGGCATAGCAGCGATAAGGGAAATGCTTGTGCATATAAACAGAAAGCTTGGAACTACTATAGTAATATCCAGCCATATACTGGATGAACTGGCCAAATTCGCCTCCGTTTACGGCATAATAAAAGAAGGCAGGCTTATAAGCGAATTTACAAGGGAAACTTTAGAAAGCGAGAGCTTTTCTTCTATAACCATAGTATCTCCCCATATAGATGATGTAATTACCGCACTAACAGAAAAAATGCCCGTTGATAAGGATATGCTAATTAAACCTAACACATTGCTTATTAAAAACGGCGCGCAATTACACAAGGATATTAGCCGCTTTCTATTTGACAGGGGCATATACCTTGAAGAATTTAGGGTAGACCATCTATCCCTTGAGGAATACTTTATGCGCCTTACAGGAGGTGAGGAGATTGCTTAATATGTTGCGAATGGATTTGCGCCGGCTTTTCCGCACTAAAAGCCTATATATATGCACGATAATGCTTATGGCAGTGGTTATTATCGCCAGCATTGCAATAAACGCAGTATGCAAGTACGGCAGCGTTTGGGATATACAGGATGTATTATCAGGCTTTTCGGGCAACACTGACATGAAAACAGAGATGTATGATTATTCCCCAAGCCTAGCTGATGCCGCAATGCTTGAAGCTATGAAAGTAAAGCTCCGCTCCTTTATGACGCTTGAAGTGCTTGCAAGCGCCCCATTTATGAGCCGCCTTAGCTATATGCTTACAGCGCTCGTATGCGTGCTTTTCGTATCCAAGGACTATACAAGCGCATACATAAAAAACCTGCTAATAATACCGCAGGCTAAAACAAAATGGCTTATAAGCAAAATACTAATTCTGCTTGTAATAATACTATTTATGTATTTGGGGATTACTCTTGCGGGGATAATAGGACAATTAATAATGGGCAACCCCTTTCCTAGCGATTTTATTCCCTTAATATTGTACATGGCGAAAACTCTGGTTTCATCTATAAGCTTCGGGCTTTTCAGCATATTTATAGTGGTGCTATTACAAAAGCGCACCGGGGCAATTATTATATGCCTGCTTATGAGCTTTAACTTCCAAATGCTTATATATACGCTTATAGATATAACAAAAGCGCTGCCCTTTAAGCTTGGCGACTATGGATTGATGACTCTTACCGGCAGAATAGGCATAGACACGCCTCTGCCCGATAACCTTCTACCCGTTGCGGGCGCTATAGCGGGGCTGTCTTTGATACTGTCTTTCGCGCTTATAAGGCGCAGAGATTTAAAAATGTAAGTAAACAGTATTGCTTAGGGATTACTCTGTAATGCCTATATCCTCTATAATAAATTTTTCATGTTCAGCGCTTGCCCACTTGGAAAAAACCTCAGAAGTAATTGATGGGGAATAGCCCATGTACTTGTACCCCAGCTTATTAAGCAGAGCTATGCTTGGCGCATTCTCCCTTTCAGTAAGGCATATAAAAGCCTTGCCCGGGTAAAGGCTGTGTAGCTTATCTATAAATGCGAAAAGCGCTTCATACGCATAGCCTTTTCTATGGTGTTTATATGAAATAGTATAGCCCATAAAAATAGATTCGCCTTTAGGTATTACTACAATTTCGCCTACCATATTATCTGTGGTTTTAAGCGCAATTGCAGTAAAAAAGGGAGCACTTTCGTTTATTACATCATTCTTTCTTTTGTCTATTAAAGCGACTATGCCATTATAATCCTTTGTCTGCTCCCTCTGGTAGCGAGAGCAAACTTCATTGTTACGATAGTCGTGCATAATATCCGCATCTTTTGGCTTTACATTTCGTATAATAAGCCTATCCGTTTCTAATACTTTTCTCAGTTTAAAACAGCGTATAGATTGCAGCGGATTTTTTGATTTGGCAAAGCTTTAAGAAGGAAACATAGTGGCGCTATGTTGACTGAGTAAAGCAAAGACAAATCGGAAAAGCTGCGCAAGATAAAGCTGATTTAGGCTGAGATAAGTATAAAACACCATAGCTATACCTCTACTATAAGCACGCCGTTTTTTCCGGCGGGCATTTCTTTTACTATACTGCCGCCGTTGAAATGCGCCGCGCCGCCCCTTGCTATATCATAATCGCTTGCCTCTATACGGTAGGGGTTTACATAAAGCACGCAGTCGCCGCATAGCGCCGCCTGCTGAGCGTACTCGTATTTAATGCTGCTGTTCCACTCCTCACAATTATAATCGCACCATACAGGCCACAGCACTATATTCGCATTCAAGGTTTTCATTTCTTCCGGTCTGCCTTCAGTCCACAAATCCCCGCATATAGCCGTAGCAAAACTTTTTCCGCCGTAGACAAACTTTTTAAATGCTTTCCCCTCACGGTAGCGGGAGTCTGTTTTTGTATATTCCTTCCAGCCTACGCTTACACGGTGGAACAGGTTTACAATTTCTCCGTTTGAACCTATAAATATTTGGCTGCTGTAAAGCGCATTCCCCTTTTTTTCTATAAAACCGAAAGACACGGCTATATTATTATCCCTCGCGGCATTTTTCATAGCCACAATAGGCGCGTCATGTATAGAAAACGCAACGGATTTATCCACCTCATAATCCCAGCATAGGCAATCAAAACCCTGAAGCACGCTCTCTCCAAACAGTATAACATCCGCCCTGCCTCTGCAATGCTCAATATATTCCACCATAGAACTCAAATTATACTCAACATCGCGGTTCCTAACAGGCGCGCTGGCTAACGCAATCTTCATACACACCTCCTGAGTGATTTTAGCTTAGTATTGTAAGCATTACAAGGGGCGTATAAATAAAAAAACACCCCGCCAAATAGCACTGCGGGGCATAAATGTTAATTACAGCCTTTTTCCAGTTAAAACTCCTTTTTAGAGTATATATACACGGATATTGCGTATGACGCAGCGTTTATTAGTATTGCAAGCAGAGCAAGTATTGCGCCTAAGGTTACCGTGTTTGTTTGAGAGATTTTTTCTACTATATCTCCTAGCAGTTCTTTATTCTCTCCTATATACGAAAACATGCTGAACACCACAAAATATAAGAACACAAAAATTATTCTTCCTTTTTCTGCGCCGAATTTGTACATTAGCGGCATTTGTATTGCGGAAATAAGGCTTGTTAGAATAAAGGTGCCTGGCAACAATATATACCAAGGTATAATAAACGCCCCGCTCTTACCAATAAACTGTATTATAAGCGCAATTGCAGTTCCCATGGCAGCCAAAGCCCAAACAATAGCATAACGGCTCAGTACTATTGTGCTGCGCCTTACAGGCGATGGAATAATGTATTGGTCAACATTTGATAGAGTATCTTTACCGAAAAACAGCCCTACAAGTATTATGGGAATAAGCACAAAGAACAGCGGCAAAAGATGTACTTGTCCCCTAGTAAAAAACACAAAACTTAGTACCAACACTATACCCACAAGCGCTGCTAACGCTTTTTTCAATGAAACTATATCCTTATATATAAGCGCTTTCATTGCCTATCCTCCTTTATCATATATATCATAATATCCTCTATGCTTACCTTATCCATATCCATATTTTCAGGCACAAGACTTCGCCTAACTAGAAGCTCTACTCCGAATTTATGCTCCCTTTTGCCTATTATTGCAGAAGGGTCTATATCCCTTGCTTGCTCGCTACTTAGGCTTAATATGCCGCAGGATTCTACAAGCTCGTCCTTTTGCTCCATAAACAGAAGCTGTCCCTTATGTATGAAGGCTATATAGTCTGCCGCCTTTTCAAGGTCGGAAAGTATATGTGATGAAATAAGCACAGTGTTGTTTTCGTCCTGTATGTATTCAAGCAGAATATCAAGCACATCGTCCCTTATTACAGGGTCTAGCCCGCTTGTAGGTTCATCAAGCAGAAGGAGTTTTGCCCCGTGGGACAGGGCAAATGTAAGCCCCAGCTGCATTTTCATGCCCCGTGAAAAATGTGTAATTTCCTTATTATGCGGCAGATTAAACCTATCCACAAAGCTATTGCATGTTTTGCTATCCCATGCGCTGCCGTAAAGCTTTTCATGGAAGCTTATGGCGTTTTTTAGGTTCATCTCCTGAGGGATATATAGGTTATCAAACACATAGCCTATGTCCTTTTTCATTTCGGGGGTGAAATCTTTTATGTTGTTGCCAAGCAGTTTAATTTCCCCCTCGTCTGCCCTAAGTAGCCCTAACATAAGCTTTATAGTTGTGCTTTTACCCGCGCCGTTTTCGCCTATATAGCCCACTATACAGCCCTTTGGCACGCTAAGGCTAATCGGTCCCAGAGTAAAATTGCCAAGTTGTTTTTTTACCGCATTTAATTCTATGGCGTTTTGCATATCAATCCTCCAAGATATCTAGTATTTGGACAAGCTCTTCCTTGGATATTTCGGCAAGCTTAGCGTAGCGCAGAGCGTCCAGCAGGCTTGCCTCAATTTTTTTGAGCATTTTTTCCCGCATAAGCTCTTTATTTTGTGCAGCTACGAAACTGCCCTTGCCCTGTACGGAGTGTATATAGCCCTCCCTTTCAAGCTCGTCATAGGCTCGCTTTGTTGTAATAACGCTTACCCTAAGTTCCTTTGCCAGCACACGGATTGAGGGCAGAAGTTCTTCCGCCTCAAATTCTCCGTTTATTATGGCATCTCGGATTTGATTTTTTATCTGCAGATAAATCGGATCATTACTCGAGTTTTTGATTCGTATATTCACAAGACACCTCCACACATGTTAACTGTATATAGTGTACATTAACACTTTGCGTTTGTCAATAGGTTTTTAATAAAAAAGCGGGCGTGGTGTTTGTTTTGTATAATTTTAAATATATATATTACCGTATAGAGGCAATAAAACAATAAAAATCCAGGAAATGGTTATTGAAACGCAACAGTGAGATCTTGACAATATATACTTCTCTATATATAATTTTGCCAAATTGGTGAACACGCTAGAGAGCGAAAGAGTAAAACCTGTCTGATAACACCTGTAACACAGAAGGTTTTGCGGATTAGGTCTTGTCTTTTTAAGTAATATCAATCTTTTTGAACAGCTATTGATAACTTGTTTAACCGACAAGCAGTTTCGAAGGAGCATTGGCGAATTGTTCATCTAAAAAAATTAGGAGGATATTCTATGAAAAAACTTGTTGCATTTTTTCTAACCCTCACTTTGTTGGTGTCCCTATCTATGGCCGGCTATGCCGCCAAACCATCTGTTGGTGTGCTATGGTATAGTTTCAGCGATACTTTTATCGCCACAGCAAGGCAATGTTTGCTCAACATAGCTAAAGCAGACGGTACTTTCGACCTTCAGGACGCCGACAGCATGGGCGATGTTCCCACGCAGACAAATAACCTTAATAACATGCTTACACAAGGTCGTGATTACATTGTTATTAATAATATCAATGACAATGATGTTGACAATGTTATCCAAAGCATAGTTGATAACGGTTGTAAGGTTGTTATGGCAAACTGCTCCGCCGCTTCTGATGAAACCTATGCCGCTAACGAAGGTAAAGTTTTCCTAGTTACCAGCCAGGCAACCCAATCGGGCACGATAATGGGTGAAAAGCTTGCCGAATATTGGCTTGCCAACCCCGACGCCGACCGCAACGGCAACGGCAAACTGGATTATATCATGTTGCTTGGTTTCCAAACGCATTATGATACTATAGTTCGCAATGAGTACTCAATAGCTGCGCTTAAAGAAGCGGGCATAGAAGTTAATAACATTGGCGGCGACATCGTTTGTGACTATCAGCGCGCTCAAGCGCAGGATAAAGTGGCTGCTCTGCTTGCAAACTACAGTGATGATATTGATGCAATAATCGCCTGCAACGATGACATGGCTCTTGGTGCGATTGAAGCGCTAAAGGCTGGCGGATTCTTCGGTGATGGAACATATATACCCGTCTGTGGCGTTGACGCAACTGCAGCAGGTCAGGAAGCTGTAGCTGATGGCACTATGCTTGTAACAGCGCTAAATAACCCTATAAAGCTATCCCAAGGCATATACAAGGTGCTTAAACTTATGGAAGCGGGCGAAGAAGTTACCACCGAAAGTGTTGACATTGAAGGTGTACATGTTGACGGCGCTAAGGTATGGATTAGTTACATTGGCATTACCAAAGATAATTTGGAAGAAGCCGCATATGATGTAAACACGACAGATTTTTAATTTTATTATACGCCATTAAAGCAACCGGCCAAATTTGAGCCGGTTGCGGCATTTTTTGAACTTAGAGGTGATTCAATGACAAATTCCGGAGTTTTATTACAAATGACGGACATTTCAAAGAGTTTTCCAGGCGTTAAAGCCTTAGACAAGGTTTCAATAACAGTGCGCTCCGGCACGGTTCACGCCTTAATGGGAGAGAATGGTGCAGGTAAATCAACACTTATGAAATGTGCATTTGGTCTTTACCATCCTGATGAAGGCGAAATAAAAATAGATGGTAAGTCAGTTACACTTGAAAATCCACGCAAAGCTATGGATTGCGGTATTTCTATGATTCATCAAGAATTGCAGCCTATTAGAACGCAAAATGTAATGGAGAACATATGGGTTGGCAGATATCCATACAAAAAAACCGGACCCATTCACTGGGTTGATGAAAAGAAAATGTATGATGACACAAAAGCCTTGCTCGATGAACTCCATATACACGATATAGACCCCTATACATCTATGGGTGAGCTTTCCGTTTCGCACTGTCAGCTGCTTGAGATAGCTCGTTCGGTCTCTTATGGCGCTAAGGTTATAATCATGGATGAGCCTACTTCCTCTCTTACCGATGCAGAATCTGAATTGCTTTTCGCAATAATATCTAAGCTGACTGCGGCGGGAACGGCTATTATTTATATTTCTCACAGGATTGAAGAAATTTTACGGTTGGCAGATGAGGTAACAATACTTAGGGACGGAGAACTTGTAGGCTGCTGGCCCGCAAGTGAGCTTGACGGCAATCTCATAGTAAACCGTATGGTTGGAAGGGAAATGACAACCCGCTTTCCACCTAAAAACCGTAAGATTGGTGAAGAATATCTGCAAATCGAAAACTTCACAAGCGCAGACCCATCGTCATTCAAAGATGTTAATTTTCACGTAAGACGCGGTGAGGTCTTGGGCGTTGGCGGATTAGTAGGCGCGCAAAGAACCGAGCTTATGGAAACCGTTTTTGGCTTACGTCCCTTAGCTTCAGGTACTATAAAAATCGGCGGTAAACAGGTTGAAATTAAAAATGCCTATGACGCCATAACTAACGGTATCGCCCTATTAACAGAAGAGCGCAGAGCAACCGGAATTTTCCCTCTGCTGGATATTACCGAAAACACTGTCGTTGCTAAAGAAGCCAAAGAGCCGGAGTACTTCCACATGAAAAACGGATTGCTGGATAGTAAAAAGCGCAACAATGAAACCCAAGATTATGTTGAGAAGCTTTCAGTAAAAACGCCCACACTAAAAACACCTATTATCAACCTTTCAGGGGGTAACCAGCAGAAAGTTTTGCTTGCCCGTTGGATGCTAACTTCCCCTGACATCCTAATTTTAGATGAGCCGACACGGGGTATTGATGTCGGAGCAAAATTTGAAATTTATACCTTGATAGAGCAGTTAGTAGAACAGGGCAAATGCGTCATAATGATTAGCAGTGAGATGCCGGAACTGCTTGGCATGTGCGATAGGATAATGGTAATGTGCGAAGGAAAATTGACTGGTATTTTAGATGGAGAAACCGCAACTGAAGAACAAATAATGCTGCTTGCCAGCAGCTACAATAAGTAGAAATATGGTAGGATATTAAAAATGAAGAGTAAAACTTTTGATACAAAAAAATTCCTAATGAACAATGTGCTTTATGTGATAATGATAGTTATAATTATTACTATTGCATTTATTAGTAAGGGTAGATTCCTATCCATGCGTGTAATGCGCGACATTCTTAACCAAAGCTCGGTAAGGGTACTTGTAGCGCTTGGTTGTATGTTTGTAATATTATCCGGTCAGGCTGATTTATCAGGCGGTCGTATGGTAGGACTGGCGGCGGTAGTGTCGGGTACTCTTGCTCAGCAGCAAACCTACGCAATTAAATTCTGGCCGGGTTTACCGGAACTTCCGGTAATAGTCCCCGTTTTGGTATCTATATTGCTCGGTGTAGCGGTGGGTCTATGTAACGGCTGGATAGTAGCTAAGCTTAGAGTTCCTGCCTTCCTTGCTACATTAGGCGTGCAGATGATACTCTTTGGCGCAAATTCCCTATATATTAATAAAGCTCCCAATAACAGTCAGCCACTTGGTGGAATTCTACAGAGTTTTAAAAACTTGGGTTCTGGTAACGTAGCGGGTATAAACTATATAATAATAATTGCTGTTGTATCCGCTGTACTTGTACATATTCTTTTAACTAAGATAACGATGGGAAAACAGATATACGCTGTTGGCGGTAACCCTGAAGCAGCCAAAGTATCAGGCATAAATGTATTTAAAATAACCCTGATTACATACGCAATTGCCGGCGCTTTTTACGGTCTTGCCGGCTGCCTTGAATGCGCCCGAACAGGTTCTGCTACCAGCAACTATGGACTTAGCTATGAGCTAGACGCAATCGCAAGCTGTATAGTTGGCGGCTGCTCCGCAGGCGGCGGCGTCGGCGGCGTGCCGGGAGTATTCCTTGGAGTTGTTATTTTCAATGTAATAAACTATGGGCTAACATTTATAGGCTTGAGCAGTTATTGGCAATATGTCGTCAAGGGATTGATTATTATCGCTGCTATTGCAATCGATGTTAGAAAATATGACCGCAAAAGTTAATGTATTATAGAGAAAGGATAGAAAAAATGTCTTTGGCTAGTGAAAAACTCCGAAAAGAGTTTGCAGCAAACGATGCAATAAGAGATGCGGGTCTTACAACACCGGAATGTATTATGCGTTTTGATGATATTGCCTATGGTGATCATTTCCAGCAGAAATTAGATGTATATCGCCCTAAAAATTTAAGTGGCAAGCTACCTGTTGTTGTAAGCGTGCACGGTGGCGGCTGGGTCTATGGCGATAAGGAATTATACCAATACTATACTATGGATATTGCAAAGCGCGGATTCGCTGTTGTAAATTTTAGCTACAGACTTGCGCCTGAAACAAAGTATCCCGCCCAACTTGAAGATGTCAATTCGGTATTTCTGTGGGTAAAAGCCAATGCGGAAAAATACGGTCTTGATACGGAGCGCTTGTTTGCAATAGGCGACAGTGCGGGAGCGCATTTACTCGGTCTTTACTGTAATATTTGCACTAATCCGGATTATGCTAAATTGTACAAGTTAAAAGAAGTGGGTCCCCTTCCACAGGCAGTTTCGTTTGCCTGCGGAGTATATTCGATAAGCATAGAAAATATGCAGGGTGATAATGAGAGAATGCTCGATTTAGCAACTGAACTACTGCCTATAGAAATGAACAACCAATCTTTACAGATGATTGATGTTACAAAACATCTCACGCCCGACTTTCCACCCACTTTTGTTTTTACTTGTACGGGAGATTTCATGCAACCCCAAGCGGAATTGCTTCAAAATGCACTTCGCATTAAAAAAGTTCCGCATGTTTTGCGGTTTTACGCAGATGCTAAAGGCGACCTTGGTCATGTTTTCCACATAGACATTCGTTCTAAGAAAGCTATAATCTGCAATGATGAGCAATGCAATTTCTTTATGAAAATTTCATCAGGTGTGTTCTAACTTCGAATTAAATGTCTTTACAAATCTATATAAAAAACGAGCGTTTTGTGCGCTCATTTTTGTGCTTGTAAAATTGGAATATATCCTTTATATAGGAGCTAAGCTCCCATATATTGCCGACATATGGATTGAAAACTATATTTCCACTACATGAACAGTGTTTCCGTGTTCCTTTATAATATTCACTAAATCATTAGTGTTAAGAAGTACCGTTGCCGTATTATCATTGGGGTGGCAGCCTATTTTAGCATTGCCTTCAAGGAAAGCCTTGTCTAGATAAAACTCAACCTGCCTTTCCTCGTCATTAAGCAGACCGAAGGGTGAAACCGCTCCGGGTTCCAGCTTCATTATGTTTAAAAGCTCATCATCTTTTGCGAAACTTAGCACTCTTGTGCCGTATGTTTTTCTAAACTCCTTTAGGTTTACCCGCTTATCGCCTTTAACGGTTATCAAATAGTAGTTTCTTTTTTTATCATCACGGACAAATAGGTTTTTCGCAATATCTTCAGGGTAGGGAAGCTCTACGTTTTTTAGCTCTTCCATGTTGTAAACCGCCTCATGCTCCGTGGTTTCATAGGATATTCCTTTATCATTAAGAAAATCATATATTTCTTTTTTATTCATACAGCTCACCTTGTAATTTCCTTTCTTTTTACTGTATACATTATGCCGTTATCTCAATCTGATTGTCTTCAAACACAAGAATACAACTCTCGTAATATCCATCGCCCGTTGTTCTTGGACCGCTAACAACTTCATATCCGTCGCTTTTAAGTTTCTCTGTAAGCTCGTCAACCTTTTCCTTGCTTCCAACCGAAATGGCTATATGGGCATAGCCTGTACGGTTAAGCGGCTTTTCATAATCAACCAAATTGGGCTTATTCATAATCTCCAGCCTTGCGCCGCTTTCAAAGCTTATGAAGTAAGATTTGAAACCTGTGGCTTTGTTATGATAACATTCATTGGATATTCCATCAAAATAATTGATAAAAAAACTTCTCGCTCCTTCCAAATCATTTACATATATTGCAATATGCTCTATTTTCATATTACCCTCCCCACAAATTATAACTTCCCCTTCTGTTTTCATATATATCATACTACTCTTTAACCCGTTTTTCCACAAGCATAGCAGTATTTTTTATGCAAAGCTTTTACTTTTAAGGCAAAAGCGGAAAATACGCATAAGAAAACGCTGTATTAATGGCAACAGAGTATCAGCTTATTTTTTACCTTCCCTTTTAATATTAGTTAGCTCTCATAGCCAAGCAGCCACATTGCTATATCAAATACCTTTACTCCCTCCATTGTTGTCATAGTATGTTTTGTGTTTGCCAACAGTATTTTAGGATAGGCATCCTTTATGGAAAGCAAGGGGGAAAGCTCTCTTTGCACCGTTTGCGCCCTGCTTATATCGTCTGATACCTGTATATAGATTTTTTCACTCCCTTTCATGGCTACAAAATCTATTTCTTTCTGATAAAGCTTTCCCACATAAATTTCATATCCTCTTCTAAGTAATTCAATTGCCACGATGTTTTCGTAAGCTCTTCCGTAATCCATATTCCTGACTCCCAGAATGGAGTAGCGAAATGACAAGTCGGATAAATAGTACTTATCGTTTATTTCCAAATATTTTTTCCCTCTTATGTCATACCTTTTTACCTTATAGAACATAAAGGCATTGCATAAATATTTAATGTAATTGCCTATTGTTACATGGTTCGTTTTGGATTTATTTTTGTTTAATATATTTGCAATATTGTTAGCCGTAGTAATATTTGAAATGTTATCCATTAAAAATTCGGTTAATGTATCTAAAAGAGCAACTTCTTGTATATTGTACCTGTCAATCAAATCTCTTTTAACCAATGAAGTATAGACATCTTTAATATATGCAGCAGCATCTTCTTCATTTTTATATAGATATGAACCCGCCAATCCCCCCTTTTTTAAGTAGCCTTCAAGATGATTGGAATAACTATTCTTTATATCAAAATAATTACAATACTCTTCAAATGAAAACGGAAATATGGGGATTTCTATAAATCTTCCGGTAAATAATGTGGATAAATCAGAGCTTAGCAAAAAAGCATTGGAACCGGTTAAATAGATATCATATTTTCTGCTGTTATGAAAACTATTAATTGCAATTTCAAACTTATCACAAAGCTGCACTTCATCAATCATTAACACATTTTGAATATCAGGCTTATAATTTTTTTCAACATATTCAAAAAGGCTTTTATAGTCTTTTATATTATCATAGCTTAAATCGCCATAATCAATCTGAATTAGATTTGTATTTGGAGCTGTTTCCTTAATATAGTTAGCAAATGCCCTCATAAGCTCGGATTTTCCCGCTCTGCGTATACCTGTAATAATCTTAATGTCGGGAGTGCCCTTAAGCCCTTTTAACCTATTTAGGTATTGAGGGCGTTCTATTAGTTTCATAATTTTAACCTCACTTTCAAGAACATAAAAATTTTTATATCTTGAAAGTATTATACCCTTCACTTTCAAGATTTGCAATTTTTTTATTTCTTGAAAGCGACTTGAAGGTGCAAATAGACAGGCATAGCTTATACTAAAATCCATATCGCTTAAAGCCAAGGGGTATTAATATTAATCTACATACCAAACAATTGAAATATATATGCTATTATAGCTGATAATATTGGAAATACCACTATAGTACCAAGCCATTTTCTTATAAACGCCTTCTTTGGAATGTAGGGTTTTAAGTCCTCTGTGCCTTCTATATCCCACGCTTTTGTATGACCTACCCAATACCAGTCTATAAAAAATCTATCAAATAGATTCATAATCAAATATATTATTGCCATCTGTGTAAAGCCATCTCTAAAACCTCTTGCGCCATTAACAAAATACACAAGCAAAGGAACGCCTATCAAAGTAGGAATAAACAACGCAAGTGCCGTAATAACTGCGTTTTTCTTCATTTTTTCTTTTGTTATAAGCCCTAATTCTATTACTCTGTCTTTTACATCCTGCTCAAATAAAACAACTAAGCCTACGGGACCGTTTGCTATGCCTACAACGCATACAATAAGAAGCCAGAAAGACATTAGCAAGCCTTCTAAAATAAGCATATTTTCACCTCCGTGAATGTTTTTATACTCTGTTGCTTTTTGGAATAGCGGTTTTATTGTAGCGGTTTTTTCTGTTTTGCAAAGCGTTGTGAATAAGCCTGGTGAACCTATGGGGCTTGCAAAAGCGGAAAATACGCACGAGAAAACGCCGGGTTAAAGGCAACATAGTTTAAGATATTCTTATTACTCATCCATGGTATACGCAAAACTTTTATTTTTCAAAAGTTTTACGCATAGTTTGTTGATATAATTTCTATTATAGCAGGCAACATAAAACCACATCGTTCTTTATATATGTAAAATTTCCCCTATCAAGATTTCCAGTGATTTTTCATGCATACAAAACATTGTTAAACTTATCTCAGCCTATCGGTCCATTTGCTATGCCTACAACGCATACAATAAGAAGCCAAAAAGAAATTACCAAGCCTTCTAAAATAACCATTTTTTTGCACCTCCTCAAGTGCTTTTCCCGTATATATTATACTATTGTCAACTCCGTTTTTCTACAGTATGCGCTATCGCCTTATTGTATGTAAAAAAACAACCCTTCCCATTTAGGTTAGCTGTTTCATTTATACTTATCTCAGTTTAAAGCAGCGTATAGATTGTAGCGAATTTTTTGATTTGGCACAGCTTTGCGAAGGAAACATAGCGGCGCTATATCGACTGAGCAAATCAAAGACAAATCGGAAAAGGCGCGCAAGATAAAGCTGATTTAGGCTGAGATGAGTATTACATGCTTCTATTCCTTATTATCAACCTTAAGTATATACTCTTTCGTTTCGAGGTTGCGTTCCTGATTGTCACAGTAGTATTCCCCATCGTGCTCATAGTGGAAACCCACCTTTGTGAGCACGGTTCCGGAAGCGGGGTTGTCTTTAACGTGACAGCCGAAAAAAGCGGTTTGGTGCAGAGTAGTTTTGCCAAATTCAATTATGGCTTGGGAAGCTTCGGTGGCAAGACCCTTGTTCCAGTATTTCTTCATAAGGTTGTAGGCAAGTTCGTAAATGCCCTTTTCCTCTCTGAAGCTAAGACCTGCGGAGCCTATAAGCTCTCCCGTTTCTTTTAAAACAAAGCCCCAATGATAGATAAAATCGCTATCTAGGGCGGCTTCTTCGCTGAGGAGCCACTGCCGTGTATCCTCCACATTTTGGTGCATTTTCCAGCACATGAATTTTGCAACATCGGGGTCGTGAGTCCAGTTTGCAAATGCCTTTTCAGCGTCCTGTACAGTCATAGGTCGTAAGAGTAATCGCTGTGTTTCAAGTATTGGCGTCTTCATGCGTTTTTATTCGCCTCCCCCAGTCGGGTTTAGTTGCCTTTTGCCCTTTACTCTTCACAGCTATATTATACGCCTATTATTTTTGTTTTGCCATCGCTTTTTTACCCGACTTTATGCGCTTTTCAAAGTATGAAATTTACCACTGCGTATATTGTATGACCAACAGTAAAAAGTATAGACAGTAAGCTTGCGAAAAGGTTTTTTCTATCTATGGCGTATAGCAGAAATGCAATGCTTGGGGGAAGAGTTAAACCTAATATAACAAACACACCTACAAAGCCGTTATAGTACGCAAGCCAGCTTATATAATACAGTAAGCAGCATAGCCCTGTACCTATAATAAGAGGAGTTGCGCTTAGCTTTTTGCTTTCTGTGTTTATAAGCACACACAGGGCTATAATCATAAGTACCTGCAATATGGAAGTTATAGAATCTATGGTTTGAGTTACAGAATCCGCCCTTAATATGTCATTAGGCGCGGGAAAGGCATACCATATAAAATTAGGCAGCATAATTATTAGGAACAGCAGCAGCGCCCGTATATCAAAGCTTATTTTGTACTTATTAGTCATTTTTCTCCACGCAATGCTAATTTTGCCTTTCCAGCCATTGCTCTTTCGTAAGGCAGTTTATATGCTTTGTTCTTAACTGATTTAGCTGGGAGCATGGTACATTTTCCAATGTATATTGATACTGAAACCCGCATTTTTCCTGCACTCTCTTTGACTGTATATTGCCGTCAAAATAAGCGCACCACATTTTTTTAAGATTTAATTCCTCAAAAGCATAGCGAAGTATTTCATTTACAGCCTCGGGAATGAGCCCCTGCCCCCAATAGGGAACGCCAAGCCAAAAACCTAGCTCCCCTTCCGTATCCGGCAAACTGATATTGCTTTTTTTACCGATTTTTATACATATGCTGCCTACAGCGCAGCCGCTTTCTTTTAGAACAATTGCATAGTTTTCGGGCGATGAAAATACATTCCGTATGACATCAAGGCTGTTTTCAACGCTTGTATGTACAGGCCAACCCGCAGAAGGACCTATCTTAGGAGAGCTTGCGTATTTAAATAAACTTTCCGCATCCGACTCCTGCCACGGGCGGAGTATAAGCCTTTTTGTTACAAGTACCATAAATACCTCCATAGCTTAAGCAGTGCAACACAATATACTCTTTTTTGTTATCATATACAATATTTACGCCTTAACTATAGTACCACATATAAACTTATAATTGCCCATTTCAAATTTCTTTTCCGTTATGCGTGTGCTTAGCTCGCGGGATTCCATAAATTCACTTGTGATTTTAACCAAATACTGTTTTTGTCCATCGTTTACCAAATAAAACTCATTATCTACATTGTCAAAACTCTTTGCAATAGGAATTATATTTGTTAGCGGCGATACAAGCCATGCAATGAAATCCGTAATTTTTTCCCCTTTTGTAAGTTTTTCTGTTGCTATCAATGTTCTAATCTCCGCATTCGGATATTTTTCAAGGATAATCCTGTCTTTTATTGCCTTTTTTCTGCCTTTTCCGTATTGGGATATGTCTATTGCTTCTCTAATTACAGATAAGTCCAGAGTGCTACCATCATCAAGCAGGTAGTCTATGCTTACATTTAATGCAAATGATATCGCTTTAAGGTTTTCTAAATCCGGCATACCTCTATTAGTTTCCCATTTTGCTATCGCTGACCTTGATACAAACACCTTAGCCGCAAGTTCCTCCTGAGACATTTTTGCGTTCTGCCTCGCCTGTTTTAATTTTTCTCCAAAAGTCATATTGCACCTCCACATAGTTTTTATGAGCTCATAGTACAACCCTCAAATAATAACAAGCAAGGAACTTGCTGTAACAAACGCGTTACCCTTAGTAACAATAGGCAAATATACAGTGTACAAAGGCTTTTTCGCTTTCGATTTTTGGATTATAATCCCACATAAACACCTGAAATTTCAATATATTATTCTGATAATATCCTGCGTATTTTATATCCATCGCTTACATAGCCTTTCAATATGCTTTTTTCCGTTGGCAGGCTTGATACAATAAAAAGCACTGCATTGTATATAAGTGCGTAGTACAGCATGAAACTTGCTGCCGATGGGCTTATTAAGCTCTGCGCCTCAATATCTACTGAAAATAATATTATAAACAGTATAAGCGATGCAATTAATGACGCTATAGGTCCGCCCAATAACATAATTATAGCCTTTTTATTTGAGCTGTATTCTGTAATTTTAGGAGTAAAATAACCGGAAAAAACTTTTGTATGTATACGAAACCTGCTTGTTTCTATTAGCTTTTTGCCCGTACCTATTTCAATTGACCAGTTATTATCTTTTACCGCTAAAATATAAGCCAAGGCGTGCCCAAGCTCATGTACCAAAACGGACATAAAATTTATACACCATAAAATTAGTACAATAAGCAGTATTTCCACAATTAAGCCAAACACATTAGCCATAAAAGCCCCTTACCACCTCTCAACAATTATCTTTAATTACAAAATCCATACCAGCAATAGTTTCTTGGCTTTTTACATTGTACTTATCCTTATCAAAATCCTTTCTTATGGTTATTGTGTTTAGGCAGTCATAGCCCAGTTTTCTGTATAGCTTTATAGCGGGTAAATTCCTCGCCGCAACTTCAATGTACAGAGATTCTGAATACTGTTTTACTTGGGTTTCTAGCATAGTAACCGCTTGGCTCCCAAAGCCACGGCGCTGGTATTCGGGCAATATAAACAAATCCTCAAGCCAATCTATTTGAGCTCCTCTGCTTGCTAAATGCGCGAAGCCTATGTATTTATCAACCAGTTTTATTAAATAAAACAAATGCCCCGAAGCTGTCCAGCTATTATAGTCTTCCATTGTTTCATCTGCATTTTGTACTTCGTTATTATGGCAAAGCCAAAAAGCCTCTATAAGGCTAAGCGCTTTTTCTTTTAAACTTTCATTTACTAGTACAAGTTCTATATCCACAATAGCCCTCATTAAATTTGCTAAAGTTTTCTTATTGGTTGTCTTATAACAGTTTTTAGTTTTTCAGGCGCGGTTTTTCTTGGGTCTGACAGGTAAATTTCATGGTGTAATCTGTTTTCATTTATATCTGTTGCGTAACCATTCTCTTTTAAAAACGCGTTCATAATCGCGACAGACGCAGGCTCATCATCATATGGGCCTATATGCATCATTTGAACACATAAACCTTCGTCTATAGTTAAAAATACTGCTGATGAACAGTCCATATTCTTCTTTTTTGACGCGGTTTCTACCGCCCACACGAAATTTTCCTCAGTTATAAAATCAGGAAGCCTTATAACGGAAATCCAGTTAAATGTAGACTTATCAGAATAATCTACGCCTATAACATCATCCTGCCACCAGAAGCCCTCAAGCGGCGGGACTACATATTCAAAAAAGCCTTCGATTTTGTAATCCGTTTTGTAGCTCATTTTAAGCGTATACGCTACTGAGTATAATATACCAACAGCCTGCTGATAAGCTCCGCCTTCTTCGTTAGGGTCGCCCTTGCCGCGAACCGCAATATAATTTGCCTTTGGAACATCCACAATTTGCGGCTTGTTCTTTGGCATATAGTACTCTTTGTACTCTTTCTTAAAATCAAACGCCATGCTATTCACCCCCATTAATATTATTACTAACCCCTATATTGCATAATATATCCTTTTTTGTTGCTGTATACAACACAAAATCCCCGCTGTATAGCAGGGAAATATATAAAACAGGCTTAAGGTTTGCCTGTGAGTATGTTTAAGTCTATTGTACTGGGCAATTCCTCTTTACTAAAGCTGTAATTGCCGTTTTCAGGGGTGAATGTGGCAAGGTAGTTTGTTTTTATGCCATCGCCTATATAGCAGCGAATTACGCAGTCTTCACTCATTTCCATGCCTGGCCAGCCGGTGAGCCTTTCGCCTGTATCAAGCAGGGTTTCGGTTGTGCCGTTTTCTATATTATAGCGGCAGAACCTAAGGGTTTTTTCTACCATTTCGGTGTAGTATACATAGGCGCCATCGGGGCTGAAAGCGGCTTGGAAGTAATTAGTGAGCATAGGGGTATCGTCATAGCTTCTTATCGCGTATATCTCGCCCTTTTCCCCGTCCATAAGCATTAGAGGTCTTTTAGGCAAAAATTGCAGCTCGTCCATGCAATTTGGCATAAGCATATAGCGACCGTCCGGGGAGAATACTATGCCCTCCACGCCCATAAGCTTTGATATGGGGGATGTGTGGTAAAAATCCTCGGCATCGTAGCTTGCGCCGCTCTTTTCTATGTTAAACGTAAGCGGCCTTATGTTTTCGCCCCTTTTGGCAAACAGAAATTCTTCGCTGGATAATAGCGCGGTATCGCCATCAAAAACACCCAACACTGTAAGCTCTAAATTCAAAAACTGTGAGCCCAGCAAAGGTTTTGTGCTTATATCGCTATCAAGGCCTATGTATTCGCTTGGGTTTGCTTCTATATAGCTTTGGCTTGCGACCGCTGGCGAATTATGCACGGTAAAGTTGTAGCTTGCGGTTGGATTTATAACCGCAAGTATGTTTATATCTTCCTTTGGAGAAACAAAACGAGGATAGTTACCCTCCGCCATGCTTGCTGTAAAAATAAGAGCGATAATTGCGCACATAATTATTATTGAAGTGTTTTTCTTATACATAGATTCCCCCTCCTTTTTCTACTTACAATATGGCATATTTGTGTAAAATCCACTTGAAATATATGTGAAATCCTTTAGGGGGATAAGTTATGCGCTTATACTTAAGGAAATACCAACCTAGCGTTTAATATCTCTAATCATAATATATTCATTACGCAATTTTCCGTCTTTAAAGCGAAAGGCGTTTACATTTGCAGACATAATTCTAAAGCCCATTTTTTCGTATAGAGCTCTGGCTCTTGTATTTCCTTCTATGAAACCAAGCTCTATTTGAGTAATATATTTATTGTTTTCGGCTATTTGTATTAATTCCTTAAATAATCTTGTTCCTATTCCTTGGTTCCAGTATTCCTGCAACAGGGCAATTGCGACGCTTGCGCGATGCCTTGTTTTAATATATCTACCCCACGAAATATTACAGTTTCCCGCAACCTTACCATCTACAAAGCACGCAAGCATTGCTTGATTATCTGAATTATTTATCCTCTCAATAACAGCTTTTTCATCTTCTACAGTAAACCCGTCCCATTCTTCTGGATATCTCATAATAAATTCAGTTTCACCGGCTGCTTTATACAGATAATCCAGCATGGCTTGGCTATCCTCTTCTTTAGGGCTGCGAACCGTTGCAATTCTGCCGTCTTTAAGCTTAAATTCAAAACTATCTATAAGCATATTATCCTCCATTTGCTGCATAGAGCAGTATACATAATATAACTCTTTTTTGTCATCTACACAATTTGCGATTTAGCTGAATTTATTAACCCAATCCTCTTTATGTATAACAGTAAAAACAGAAACTTCCTCGGTACCGTACCTTGTTGTATATTCCCTATCGCATACATATTTAAAGCCCAGTTTTTCGTTTACACGCCTTGATTGATTATTTCTCTTAAA
>JGI24712J26585_10000200_pt1 | contig 50140 bp, 46 predicted proteins | sample BioPla3DNA2_FD_26585 | JGI IMG/M metagenome (IMG submission 26585) | reverse complement strand
AAATAATGTTCAAAATTCAAATAATGTTCAAAATTCAAATAATGTTCAAAAGTTTGAACTTGTTTCAAAATTTAAACCTGCTGGTTCTCAGCCTAGTGCAATAAAGTCACTTACTATTGGAATAAAGAGTGGGAAAAGAACACAAACACTTTTGGGAGTAACTGGTAGTGGAAAAACTTTTACGATAGCTAATGTTATTCAAAATGTTGGAAAAAAAACGCTTGTTCTTGCACATAATAAAACTCTTGCAGCACAACTTTATAATGAATTTAAAACATTTTTTCCAAACAATAGAGTAGAATATTTTGTTTCTTTTTATGATTATTATCAACCAGAAAGTTATATCCCACAAACTGATCAATACATCGAAAAGGATTCGCAAATTAATGAATATATTGAGCGGATGAGGCTTTCTGCAACAACTTCTCTTTTATCAAGAAATGATGTGATTGTTGTAGCGAGTGTTTCTTGTATTTATGGGTTGGGCAATCCAAAAAACTATCAAGGAATGTGTATTGATATTGAGGAAGGAATGGAGTTATCAAGAGATGAATTAATGTCAAAACTTCTTGATGCACAATATGAAAGAAATGATTTAGAATTGTTGAGTGGGAGATATAGGGTTAGGGGGAACACAATTGATATTGTTCCAGGGTATTGGAGAGATATTATTAGAATAGAACTTGATGGGAATCGAGTGGATAAAATTAGAGTGCTTGATAAAAATACTAATGAAATTAAACAAAGAATTACGCATTTTAGTTTATTCCCTGCGCGCCATTTTGTTTTACCAGAAGGAACAACTCAAAAAGCTATTGAGTCAATAAAAAAAGAACTTGCGCAAAGACTTCTCGCTCTTGGAGTAATTGAAGCGCATAGATTGAAACAAAGAACAATGTATGATATTGAATTACTTAACACTATTGGTTTTTGTAAAGGGATAGAAAATTATTCAAGGCATTTTGATGGGAGATCAAAAGGGGAAAAACCATACACTTTAATGGATTATTTTGGTGATGATTTTTTGATTGTGATTGATGAATCTCACCAATCAATTCCACAATTGAATGGAATGTATAATGGGGATAGACAAAGAAAACAAACTCTTGTGGATTATGGTTTTCGCTTACCAAGCGCATTAGATAATCGTCCGCTAAAATTTAGTGAATTTGAAAAAGATTATTTGGATAAACAAAACGTAATTTTTGTGAGCGCCACTCCTGATAAATACGAACGAACTCATTCAAAAAATTTTGTTGAACAAATAATTAGACCAACTGGATTAGTTGATCCTGAAGTTATTGTGAGAAAAACTAAGGGACAAATCGAGGATATTTTGAAAGAAATTGACATTGTGATAAAAAATGGGAATAGAGTAATGGTTACTGCTTTAACAAAAAAATTGGCCGAAGAACTCGCTGATTATTTTGCTTCAAAAGGAATAAAAGCAAGGTATCTTCACTCTGAAATAAAAACACTTGATAGGAGTGAAATATTAAGACAATTCAGGGTTGGGAAATTTGATGTTCTTGTGGGTATTAATCTTTTGCGTGAAGGGATTGATATTCCTGAACTTGGACTTGTAGCAATTTTTGATGCTGACAAGGAAGGATTTTTGCGGGATCAAAAGAGTTTAATCCAAATAATTGGGAGAGCTGCGCGTAACTCTTCCGCAAAAGTAATACTTTATGCTGATAAAATCACTGATTCAATGAAGAAAGCAATTAGTGAAACAAATAGAAGAAGAGAAATTCAATTAGCGTTTAACAAAAAGAACAAAATTGTTCCAAAAACCATAACAAAAGCAATTGAAGAACAAATAATAATAATTAAAGACACTAAACACATTCCTGCTAAAGAAAAAGAAAGAGTAGTAAAACAAATGGAAATAGAAATGAGGGCGGCTGCGGAAAAACTAAACTTTGAACTTGCAATTGCTTTAAGAGATCAAATTGCACAATTACAAAAAGAAATAGGAAAAAAGAAAATCTAACCCCTCCCCTTTTGTTTTAAATTACTTACTTTCAAAAAAATTATTTGATTTTAAAAATGGGTATTTCCAAAAAAATGTCAAAAAATTGATTTTTTTTATAAAGCATAATCTTTTTTAACTAGAAAAGCATTGATTTTTCTATTATGTATTCTATTAGAGCAATTAGGGCCAGATCTATTTTTGATTCTAGAGGAAACCCTACCGTTGAATGTGAAGTAAAAACAGCGTTTGGGGTGTTCAAGTCAGCGGTTCCAAGTGGTGCTAGTACTGGTTCAAGAGAAGCAAGAGAATTGAGAGATGGGGGAAAAGCATTTAATGGTCTTGGAGTAACTAAAGTTGTTAAAAATATTAATGAAATAATTGCTCCAAAATTAATTGGGAAAGATTGTAGGGAACAAAAATTAATTGACGGAATTTTATTGGAACTTGATTCCTCTCCACAAAAAGAAAATTTGGGAGCAAATGCGCTTTTAGCGGTTTCTCTTGCAACAGCGAGGGCAGGGGCATTATCAAAAAAGAAAGAGGTTTGGCAGTATATGTCAGAACTAATTTCTAGAGAAGCAATGTTGCCAGTTCCTGCTTTGAATATTATTAATGGTGGAAAGCACGCGGGGAATGAAATAGCTTTTCAAGAGTATCAAATTTTGCCAATAAATTTCAAGAATTTTGATGAAGCTTTTTATGCAGGGGTGGAAGTGTTTCACGAACTAAAAAAGAATTTACAAAACAAGTATGGGAAGAGCGCAATTAATGTTGGAGATGAGGGGGGATTCGCTCCTCAAATGAATAAAATAGAAGAACCACTTGATGAAATAACAAAAGCAATAGATTCTTGCGGGTATGCTGGTTCAATTTATATTGGACTTGATGTGGCTGCGAGTTCATTTGCATTTAAGGACGGAGTGGGAAAAACATTGTACCATATTCAAGGACGCAAATTATCAGGTTTAACATTTATGAATGTGTATGAAGAATTACTAAAATATTATCCAATTGCTTCAATAGAAGATCCGTTTGATGAAAATGATTTTTATTCTTGGGAAAATTTTTACTCCACATACGGTAAAAGAGTACAAATTTTGGCTGATGATTTAACTGTTACACAAAAAAATTACATTGTTGAAGCTATTCAAAAAAAGAGAGCAAATGCTTTATTACTAAAAGTGAATCAAGTGGGAACACTTACTGAAGCACTAGAATCAGCAAGAATCGCATTTGATGCAAATTGGGGAGTGCAAGTTTCTCATAGATCAGGAGAAACTAATGATTATTTTATTGCAGATCTTTCAGTGGGGCTTGGTTGTGGACAAATAAAATCCGGAGCACCTTGTAGAGGGGAGAGAATGGCAAAATATAACAGAATTTTAAAAATTTGGGAAGAAAATAAATTAAAATTTGCGGGAAAAAAAGCATTTCCACTTTTAAAATAAATTAAACTAAATTAAAATAAATTTAAATAAATTAAACTAAATTAAAATAAATTTAAATAAATTAAACTAAATAATAAATAAAAGTAATTAAACTAATTAAAATAATTAAGATAATTAATAAACTAAATTTAACTAAATTATTTAAAATAAATAAAAAATAATAATTTTTTTTTATCTACTTTTTCTCTTTGGGTAGGTTTTAAATAGGTGGATGGGCCTTCTTTTAGCAGAGGAGGTTACTATATGGTTTCAAAAACAACAGGTAGTTTTGCTTTCTTGATTGGAATAATATTAGCTGTGCTTTTGGCTATAGTGGGAGTACTAATGCCAGGAGTTATTGATGCTAATCTTTCAGCAATTTTAATGCTAATTTTAGTTATTCTGGGATTGATTGTTGGAATTCTGAATGTAAAAGATAAGCACATAACTGACTTTTTGATTGCGACAATGGCAGTTGCGTTAGTTGGTAATACTGCTGGTGGTTTATTAGTATTGGATACTGTTATTCTACCGGTTGGATCATTACTAGTAGCGATTGTTATGAATATAGTTGCTTTAGTGGCTCCAGCAGCTTTAGTTCTAGGACTAAAACAAGTTTGGACACTTGCTAAAGAATAAATAAAAATTAATCAAAATTATAAAAAAAGTAAAGTGAAAATAATCACCTTTTTTTGTAAAAAATTTGGGGGGAAGTGCTCTCCCTTTTCTTTTTTTATTTTAATATATTTTTTATTTTAATATATTTTTTATTTTAATAAAAACACTAAAAACAAAAAATCCATTATTTTTTTGCAAGGTTTATATTTTTATTCTATTCTTTTTAGTTATTTTTTATGATTGTTTATGGTTAGGAGATTAATGCACATTAAAGAAAAGCACAAAGAATATCATTATCAAATTTCTTTTGATTTTACTGATTTTTCTAATGAAGAAAAAGTTTTCAATGATGTGTTCTCAAAACTCCAAGAATTGTTCGGTGAAAAAGAAATTAGTTCTTTCAAAATTGGTATTTCTTGGGGAAAAGAAATTGATTCTGTTCAAAGAGATTTATTAAAAAAATCCTTGCAACACAAAATAAATCTAGAATTTGCTAAAAAAAATAATTTAAAAATAAACTTTAGTGATCCCGAATCAGTGTTTTTGATTCACTTTCCAAAAAAAACTATTTTCTTAAGAATTAATCCTGTTTTTGTTTATGGGCGATATTCTAAATACTTACGAAGCATTGCTCAAACAGAGTATTTTTGTAATAAGTGTGGAGGGTACGGGTGTTGGTATTGTAAAGATACGGGACATTTTTCAGAAGATAGTGTTGAACAATTAATTGGAGATTATTTTAAAAAATATTTTTTGGCAAAAGACATTATTTTGCACGGAGCAGGAAGAGAGGATATGGATGTGTTAATGCTTGGAAAGGGTCGTCCTTTTATTATGCAAATAATTTCTCCAGAAAAAAAAACAATTTTTCTTAAAAATCTTGAAGATGAAATTAATCAAAAACTAAAAGGAAAAGTGAGTGTTAATTCTTTAAAATTTGTTACATCAAAAGAAGTATCCCCTCTAAAAGACACCCCTCACAATAAAATTTATCAAGCACTAGTAAAAGCCGAACAAAAAATAACATCACAAAATATTGGACAATTTGTTTTGGGTAAAGAATTTAGTGTAATTCAAACCACTCCTGTTCGTGTGGAAAAGAGAAGAACAATGATGGATAGGGAAAAGAAAGTTACTTTAATTGAAGCAAAATTGGTTGATGATTTTCACTTTTCTCTTGTGTTAAAAACTTCTCACGGTACTTATGTTAAGGAGTTTATTTCAGGGGATGATAATAGAACAAAACCAAGTGTTTCAGAAATTTTGGGTGTTCCTTGTTATTGTGAAAAACTTGATGTGCTGGAAATAATGGATAATGATAATGAATAAGGATAATGGTAATGAATAATGAATAGTGAATAATGAGTAATGGTAATGAATAAGGACAATAGTAATAAATAATTGGTAATTGATAGTGAGTAATGGTGTTTAGTATTCATTTATTTTCATTTGGGTTTTGTTTATTCCTTTAATTTTGCTTTTTTCTTTTATTTCAAAATCGTAACTAAAATATTCGAGTCCGTATTTTTTCAATAATTCAAGCGCACTTTTTCTTATGCTTGGTGCCAAAAGTATCCCTCTTGTTTTTATTCCTTTCATTTTTTGTACTGTTTCAGCATATCTTTTTAGTTGGGTGACTGCTGAGTAATCAGCTTGTCTTCTTTTTAATTCAATTACAACAAGTCTCCCTTTTGCATCTTCTGCAATGATATCACAAATTCCTGTTCTGAAGTATTGTTGTTGGTTTATTGGTTTGAGTCCTGTTTCAAGGAATGAAAGATCCTCCATTAGTGCTTCATTTAGTTCTTTTTCAGATCCAACAAGTCTAATATCATTACTTTCTGGCAAATCATAATTATTCACATCAATTATTTTTGTAAATTCTATTGTAATGGTTTCTTTTGGTTTATTTCTTTTTGCTTGTAATTCTAATATTTTTTTATCAGTTTTTATTTCACAACTAATTTTTGTATTCATCATATAATTTGTTGGTCTAATCAATCTATTTTCATGAACTGATAAGCTTCCGTCAGCTTTAATTAAAATCATTCGTTTTCCTAGCGGGAGATTTGAGTGTGCTCTTCCATTGTATTCCACACTGCATTCTCCAACAATTACGCACATATTTTTGTTTGTTAGAGCGGTGTGGATTTTTGTGCGTGCTTCTTTAAATCTCATTTTTTCACCATCACAATTTTTTAAATCCATTTTTTGTGATTAAATAATTGTTTTCAATTCTTATTCCAAATTTTTTATTATAAATTGCCGGTTCTATTGCTAGTATCATATTTTCTTTTAGTAAATAATTACTTTTTTTTCCAATTCCGCTTGGATAATCATGCACTTCAATCCCAATTCCGTGTCCAATTGCGTGGGGGATTGATCCTAAGTGTTTAGTTGCTGTGTGATAGAGTTCTTTTGCTTTTATATTGGGTTGTAGGATTTTTTCTATTTCGTTTATTGAGTTAATTACTTTTTGTTTTTCTTTTTCATAAAATTCGTAATTTTTTCCTTTTTTTTCTCCAAACCAAAGTGAATCAGAAATGTCCGAGCAATACCCTTCGTATTTTATTCCAAAATCAAAAAGCACTGGTCCGTTTGTTAATTTAGTATTTTTTGTTTGGTAGTGAATATTTGAAGTGTTTTTCCCAAAAGCAACAATTGAAAAAGCGAGTGAATAATTTTTGTTTTCTTTTTTGTTTTTTTCTTTAATTAATTGTTTTATTTTATTTTCAACCTCTTTTTCACTCATTCCTTTTTTTAGTGTTTTTTTTATTGTTTGTAAAATTTTTTTTGTAACAATTGTGGCTGTTTGTATTTTTTTTATTTCATTTTTGGTTTTTATTTCCCGTGCATTTTCTAGTTCTTGTGTAACATCAATAAATTTTTTTCCTTTGAGTAATTTTTTCAAATTAGTTAAACTCTTCACACTAATGAATTTTCCATTGTACCCTATTTTTTTTCCACAATTGGTTTTTAGTATTGTTTCAATGTCTTTTTTTGTTTGATATTTTTTTGTTATTGCTTTTTTGTTTAATTTTTTTTTGATTTGTGAGTAATTAAATGGGTGTGATACCCATATTGGTTTTTTGTTTTCAAAAATTAGTAAGTATCCTTCATAATCTTCGCTAATTTCTGTTTCTAAATATTTGTTTATTGTCGGATCTTTAAAATAGTGGTGAAAATTTCTAAGTATTATGCAATCAACTTTTTTCCACATTTTCAAAAAACCTTCTTTTTTTTTAAAAAATTAAGAATACGCCATATTTCTTTGAATTGTTTTGTTTTTTTTAATTATTTTTTTTCAAAGAATGCTGCGTATGCTTTTTTTGTGCAAAGTAAATCTATTTTGCTTATTATTTCAAATGGTGAGTGCATTGCGAGTACGGGTGTTCCCATATCCACTATGTTCATATTGTATTTTGCCAAAATGTATGCTATTGTTCCTCCTCCTCCTTGATCAACTTTTCCTAGTTCTCCGTATTGCCAAGGAATGTTGTTTTCTTCTAGCATTGTTCGTATCCAAGAAACGTATTCAGCGTTAGCATCACTTCCGTGGTATTTTCCTCCACTCCCAGTGTATTTTTCCATTGCTACTCCATATCCAAGTTTGTTTGCATTCATTGGATCCATTTTATCCATATATTTTGGATCACTTCCTGATGTCACATCAGCACTTATTGCTTTTGAATTTTCTAGTACCTCTCTTGCAGTAGTATTTTCTTTTCTTAATTTTATTATTTTTTCAAGAGTATTTTCAAAGAATAGAGAATCCATTGAAGTGTTTCCTACGCTTCCAATTTCTTCTTTATCTACTAAAAGCACTATTGCTGGTTTTGTTTTTTTGTTTGAGGATTCAAGAATTGTTTTCACTGCTAAGTATGAACAAACCCTGTCATCGTGTCCTGGTGCTCCCATTAGTCCTCCGTCAATTCCAACATCTCTTGCTTTCATTGATGGGTAGAGTGCAAGTTCTGCTGATACAAAATCTCTTTCAGTAATTCCATATTTTTCGTTCATTATTTTTAGGAATGTTGCTTTTATTTTTTCTTTAACTTTTTTATCATTTATTGGAATACTTCCAGCAAGAGCATCCATTTCTTCTCCTTGTATTATGTTTCGTGCTGGTTTGTCATATCCTTCTCTTCCTTCTAGATGTGGTAATAAGTCACTTATAACAAAAACTGCTTCCTCTTCTTCCTCTCCATAAACTATTTCTATTTTTTTTCCATTTTTGTCAAATACTACTCCGTGAATTGATAGTGGGGTGTTTAACCAATGGTATTTTTTTATTCCGCCATAATAGTGGGTGTTGATTAGTGCGAATGATTCTGATTCATATATTGGGTTTAATTTAAAATCAAGTCTTAGAATATCAATGTGTGATCCTATAATTCTTGCTCCTTGTTTTAAATTCCCTCCACTTAAATCCACTAGTAAAATATTTTTTTCGTGATTAGTTGCATAAATTTTTTTTGTGGTTGGGGTTGCATCTTTTAAATTCACATACCCATTTTTTTTAGCCATTGATTCTACTGTGCGCACAATTTCTCTTTCAGTTTTGTTTTCATCAATAAATTTTTTGTATTCTTTTGCTAAAGCAAAGGCTTCTTTTTTTTCATTTTCAAGTAATTCCCACGCGTTCTTTTTTTCTAAAAATAGTTCTTTTTCTATTTTGCTTTTTTCATTTTTTTCTTCATTTTTCTTCTTTTCTTTTTTTATTTTAGCAACCATATTTTACCACCACTTTGAGAGATTATTGGCGAAAAAAGTTTAAAAAAGCATTTAATTTGATTTTAATTTGTGTTTAATTTATAATTGATTTGTGATTGATTTGTAATTGATTTGTAATTGATTTGTGGTTATTGTTTATTTTTTGGTTGGTTTTATGGAGTTAAAAGTTCTAATCCTTTCCACAAGTTCAGGATTATTTTCAATTAGTGGATATATCATACTCATTCCTTCACTATATGCGTGATTCCATATTCTTTCTCTTTCATATTCATTTGAAGCAGTGTGTTCTGTTTTTGCTTTTATTACATCCGCGTAAATTGATGAAGCCATAATTATATCAAGCGCGCGATATTTGGTTATAATGTTTTTTCTTGTCCCTTCATTAGTTATTTTTTTGTTTAGGATTTTCTTTGTTTCAGCAATTAAATTTTGTTCAGGGTTAATATTTTTTTCAATTAAATTATTCACAATGTTGTGTATTTTTTTCCACTTTCTTCCCCTTTCTGCATGAATTATTTTTGGAACTGTAATGTATTTTTCAATCCACACCCGTGCTTTGATTATTTCTTTAGCATTTGGAACTTTTGGGTTTTTTGAAAAATTAACATAAAAGTCCCCAAACATTTTTTCCCATAATCTTATTTCTGTTCTGGAATTAAATTCTATGCCTTCTGCTTTTGCAATATCAGGAAGTGTTCCATTTCTTCGTAGTCCTTCAAGGATATGGTCAGCGTTTCTTGCAGCGATTCTATCAAGTAAAATTGCTTGTTTTATTCTTAGTTGTTGTTTTGTCCAACCCAATCTTTTCGCCATACTTTCTAGTTTTTGCATTCCGCGATAACTTGTTTTGAAAATTTTTAAATTAATTCCTCTTTTTTCTATTGCCCTTCTACTAATAATATCTGATCGTTTTTGTCTTTTTCTAGCTTTTCTAGTTATTTCAGGGTTGAATTGTGCTTTTCTTCGTGCATCAGTAATTGCAAGTGGTCCTTTTAGTGGAATACAATCACCTACTAATTCGTAATAGTTTAAAATTTGTATTAATTAATGATTTGTATTAATTAATAATTTGTACTAACAATAAATACACTTTTAATTATTTTTAATTTTTTATTTATTCTTGTTTTTTTATCATTGGTAACCCTGTTTTTTGGTTTTCAACAACAATATAACCACTTGGTAAATCAATACTGTCCTCTGGGTTTTTTGAAAAGAAAAACAATCTACCTCTTGAGTGTAAATAATACTTAGTTCCTTTAGAGTTTATGTGTTCATATCCCATATTTTATCACCAATACAATAGTGTTTTTTGACATTTAAAACCCTTTTGTCACATTTTTTTTCTAAAAATTCTTTTAAAATTCTTTTAATCGTATCCTACCGAATGGTTTATATTTGATTAAATCTTTATTTAATTGGAAGTAAAAATGTTGAATTAGTGGTGTGTAGTTAGTAAGCATTTTAGTAAGTATGTTAGTGAGTATTGTAGTAAGTATATTATTGGATGTAGTTTGTGTTGTAGTTAGTGAAGAAGTTTTATTTAGTGATTTTGATGGATAGACTTGAGAAGGAAAAAATTTTGGAAGCGGCTCTTTTTATGTCACCCAAACCTTTACCTTTGGAAGAACTTAAAGCGATTGCCGAAATTGATTCAAGATTGCAAACAAAAGCTCTTCTTGATGAATTAATTTATTTTTATAAAACAAGAAAAACCGCTTTAGAAATAGTGGAGTCTCCAATAGGTTATCAAATGCGGGTTAAAGAAGAGTATGAAGATAAAGTAAAGCATTTTGCTCAAGATTCTATGTTCTCTAGAGGGGTTATGAAAACTTTGGCTTTAATTGCTTACAAACAACCAATAAACCAATCTCTTGTTGTAGCGTATAGAAATAACAAAGCTTATGATCATTTAAAGATTTTATTAGAAGCAGGGTTTGTTAAAAGAGAACCAAAAGGTAGAACTTTTGTATTAACCACTACAACAAAATTTATTGAATATTTTGGAAAAGAATTTAACAAAGACAAAAAACCAACCATTGCTCAAACCGCAAAAGATACAAAATCCCCAATTGGACACGCAATCAATAAAGTGCTTGAAGAAAAAGAAGACGAGGAATAATTTGAAAATGAAAAATAGGTTTGTTTTATTTTTATATTTTTTATTTTTTTTAATTAATTTTTTATTTTTTTTAATTAGTTTTTTTTAATTAATTTTTTTTGTTAGAATAGTTTTTGTTGTGTTGTTCCTTTTTGTTCAAGAGCCACTTCACAAGTTTTCCAAAAAATTCTAGAAAATGGGGGGAGTTTTCCATTTTTTTCCACATACTCTGCTAAGAATTTTTTTGTATAAGGATCAGAAGGATATCCCGAACCAATATCTCCAAATTTTTCACAAATTTTTTCAATTTCTTTATCCCGAGTAACTTTCGCAATAATACTAGCCGCTCCAACAACAACATATTTTGAATCAGCTTTGTTTTCAGAAATAATTTTTATTTTTTGTTTATCTTTGTTTAAGTATTTTCTAATCCTTTCTTCAAATTTTTTTGGAATAGAATCAGGACTATCCACAAATACTTTTTCAACTTCTTCATCTAAATTATTTATTAACTCAGCAATTTTCATTGCCTCAATTTCGTTAAGAGAATATTTTACCATTAACGAATTAATTTCTTTAACTTCAAGAATTATTGTTTGGTGTTCAAGTGTTTTTTCTTTTACCTTTAAAAGCAAGGATTCTCTTTTTTTTGGCAAAATTTCTTTAGAATCTTTCACTCCAATACTTTTTAACTCACTCTCATTTTTCGTATCAATTACAACAATACTAACAACCATTGGACCAAAACAAGGCCCTCTTCCCGCTTCATCAATTCCTGCTATAATCATATTTTCACCAAATTTAATATTATAACTTATTAAAGGTATAAAATTATTAAAGATATAAAATTATTAAAGGTACAAAATTTTTAAATATCATACAAATATATTGTTTTTGTTTTTTGTTCATAAAAAGAATTGAATTGGGGGTTATCTAAGATTACTCCTTCTTGTTTCATAAAATTACACACTTTTTCAAGTGTTTCGTGTATTTTTTCTCTTTCTTTTCCATGATAGTTAATTGGTTGGATTACTTTGCTTTGATCAACAAAATCACTAACAAAAAATGTTCTCCCGGGATTTGATAATGATCTGTTTGTTATTCCTTCGCTATAAATAAATTCTGGTTTTATTATTCTAACAGTAAATCCGTTTATTTTTCTTCCAAGTTTTTGCAGAATCATTTCGGCATTAGCATACCTTTTGGCCAAGTTTCTATCCTGTCCTTTAGTTATTTTAATAAAAAATAATCTTTTTCCAGCTCTTGCTTTTAGTGTCATTAAATTAGCTGCGCCTTTGTGTTTTCCTGAAGCATATTTAACAAGGGCTATATTTTCATTCGCAGTTGTAATTTTTTGCCCTGTTCTTAATTTATCAAAATTTATTGTGATGAGTTTTTTTACTTTGGAAAGCACTTGGTTGTTTTGTCTTACAAATTTTTTAAATTTTGGAGTGTATGCTAGTGATCTGGTTCTAGTTGCTTTTGTTACAATTTTTGGTATGGTTTGTGAAACTTTTTTTGCATTCTTTGACACTATTCTTCTTTTTTGGTGCATAAATAATATTTATTTTGTTGTATTAAAAGAGTTAGGGTGGGTTAAAATTGAAGTGGTAAAAATTAGGGTGGTGTTAAAACTATGATGGGTTAAAATTAGTTTCATTTTTTTATTAATATTGTTTTTTTATTTTTTTATTAATTTTATTTTTGTGCTTTTTATTAATTTTGTTTTGATTAATTTTTTGTTGCTTTTTGTTTTGTTTATTAATTTAGTTTGTTTTGTAGTTTGTTTTGTAGTTTGTTTTGTAATTTGTTTTGTAATTTATTTTGTTCAATAGTTTATTTTAGATCAATTATTGTTTCTTTCAATCTTGGTCTTTCTTTATCACAATTTTTGCAAACATCTAATCCTTCAAGAGTGAGTGCTTTTGCTTCTCTTACTATGTCTAATTGTTTTGTTGGAGCATCTTTTGCTCTTAATTCTTCAAAAGCTATTTTTAATAATTCGTAAGCATTTCTTGCTGATGTTCTCGCTAGTTCTCGTTGTGGCTCTGTTTCTCTAAATCTTCTGTGAGCGTGACACAAGTAACAATTTCTTTTTGCTGTAGCAATTGCGCTTGATAATTCTGAAACCATACAATAACGAGTAATCAAAAAGAATAAAAATATGCTTTTTATTTATTTTTTTCTTTTATTGCTTTTCCTGCAATTATCCCAGTGACTCCAGCGCCAACAATATTCCCTGATATTCCAGCAGCGTCTCCTGCAACATAAAGGTTTTTTATATTGGTTTCTAGATTTTTGTTTGTTAGTATTTTGTTTGAACGGAATTTTACTTCGGGAGCATATAAGAAAGTTGAGTCCCCATTTAGCCCTGGTAGTACCTTATCAAGCATTTCTATTCCTTCAATAATGTTTTTAGTAATCCTATACGGCATACTCATCCCAATATCTCCAGGCACTGCTTCTTTTAAACTTGGTTCAATGTGGGAGTGCATAATTCTTTCAGGAGTACTTCTTCTTCCTTTTTTTAGATCTTTAAGTCTTTGAATTATTGGTTTTCCTCCACCAATGAGTGTTACTCCTTGTGCAATAAAATTTGCGTAAGCCCGTGTATTTTCTAGCGGTTCGGTTAGTGCGATTTCTGTTACAAAAGCAAAATTTGAGTTTTCAGAATCGTGATTTGAATTTGAGTGTCCATTTACACAAACAAAATCCTCGTATTGTTCTATTGCGACATGTCCATTTGGACAAGGACAAAATGTTCGAATAACATCATCATAGGTTGGGGTGTACATTTTGAACACAGTTTCGTACATTAAATCAGCGTGTTTTTTTAGAACACTTGATGGAAACTCTACTCTAACCCCCACTTCAATTTTGTCATAAATTTCTTTAAGTCCATGTTTTTTTGCGAGATCTTGCATCCACTTAGCATTGTATCTTCCAGGAGCACAAATAATATTTTTAGAAAATATTTTTTCTCCATCTTTTAAAATAATTCCTTTTGCTTCGTTATTTTCAACAATAATATCACTAACCTCTGTTTCTGCTAAAAGGCCAACATTGTTTTTTTCTAGTTTGTCTTGAAAATTTTTCATTATATTTGGTAATATGTCAGAACCCACATGAATTGTTTTTCTAACATAAAGTTTGATATTGTTTTTTTGTGAATGTTCCACTAGTAAATTTGTTTTTTCAATATTTTTTGGATAATAATCCGGTTTTACTCCAAAATCTAAAAAAGTTTTTTCAACTTCTTTAATTAAATTAGTGTATTCTTTTTCATTGTACAAATGAAACATTTTTTCGTGACTCAACACAGGAGTGAAGTGTAGTTTTCCGTCAGAAAAAGTCCCCGCTCCTCCAAACCCATTCATCACTTCTTGTTTTGTTCGCTCTCCGATTAGTTTTCCTTTGTCAATTAAAAGTATTTTCAATTTAGTGTTAGTGCTTGCTTCAAGTGCTGCGAACATTCCCGCAGGCCCCGCACCAATTATGATTATATCATACTCTTGGTTTACACAATCCTTAATACTAAAATTAGTTTTATTTTCAGAAACTTTTTCCATCAAAATGTTCCCACTAAATTGTATAATTGTTTTAATATAAATACCTATTTATAGTATCAAAATTTTTTTTAATAATTTTTTTTGTTTTTTTTTGTTAATATTTTTAATTTTTTTATTTTTTTATAATTTTTTATTTTTTTTGTTAATTTTTTTATTTTTTTTATAATTTTTTGATTAATTTGTTGGTAAAAGTTTTTTTTGGTATGGGTTTTTGTTTTTTTTTTAAATTTTTTTAAAAAAAGTTTATTGTGTGGAATTAAATCCACACAACAATTTAATTGTTTTTTTTATTTTTGTGTTTTATCTTTTTGTTTTGTTTTTATGCTGCTACATCAATGTTTAGTCTTTTCTTTAGTTCTCTGTATCTGTTTCTGATTGTTACTTCTGTTACTCCTGCTACGTTCGCTACTTCTTTTTGTGTTCTTCTTTCTCCTTTCAGAAGTCCAGCAATGTATACTGCTGCCGCGGCCACTCCTGTTGGTCCTCTTCCTGAGATTAGTCCTTTCTTTATAGCATCTTCAAGTATTCTTCTTCCTTCTTCTTGAACTTCTCCTGATAGGTTTAGTTCTGAAGCGAATCTTGGAATGTAGTGAATTGGGTTTGTTAGTGGAACATCTAGGTTTAGTTCTCTAACTAAGAATCTGTATGTTCTCCCAATTTCTTTTTTTGTTAATCCACTTGCTTCTGCCATTTCGTTTAATGTTCTTGGTACGTGGTATGTTCTGCACACTGTGTATAATACTGCTGCTACCACTGCTTCAATTAATCTTCCTCTAATTAGTCCTTTTTTTACGGTTTTTCTGTAAAGTAAAGCAGCTGCTTCAACTAGTGTTTCTGGTATGTTTAAGTATGATGCTACTCTTCTCATTTCTGTTAACGCGATTGATAAGTTTCTTTGCATTGAACTTGATACGCTTGCTCTTTTGTGCCATTTAATTAATCTGTACATTTGTGCTCTTCCTTTGCTTGAGAGCTTGTTTCCTCTTAGATCAGTTCCTCTTCTATCAATCATTGTCACTAAACCTTTGTTTAGTTTAGTGTATTTCATTGGTGATCCTCCTCTTGCAGAGTCCTCATCACCTTGGTCGAAAGATCTCCATTCTTTTCCAGAATCAAACATTTCTTCTTCTGATACAATTAGTCCACAATCCATGCAAACGGCTTCTCCCTTTGCATAATCAACTCTTATTCTTTCACTACCACATTCTTGACATTTTCGAGCCAATAAATCACCTTTCTTTTAATAAAAAAACCGATCCGAAAAATTCTGCTAGAACCAGTCGAATATATAAGACCCTTTGGGTTAGATTTATAAATCTTACTCAAAAAAGTTGCCTTTATAAAGGGTTAATTTTAATTGTTCAAATTAGTGGTTTTGAAGTGTTTTAATCATTTTTTTAGTGTTTTTTTGTTAGTGATTTTTTTTTGTGTTATTTTTGTGTTTTTTTGTTAGAGTTTTTTTTTATTGATTTACTCTGTTAGTTCTGCGTTTACGTTTCCGTCTTGTCCTGGTCTGTTTGTTACTTTTGCTAGTTTTTCTGTATTTCCTGATTTTACTCTGATTATTGCTCCTTTTGTTGTTATATTTGATCTAGCAAATAATCTATTAGCATTATTTTCTTTTACTGCAATGATTTCTAGTTTTTGTACTTTTCCTGTTTTTTTGTCCACTACATTTACGTATTTTGTTTGAATTGTTCTTTTCTTTAATTTGCTTCCTCTTCCTTGTTTTGTTTTTATTTCTTGTTCTGAGGTTTCGCTTGTTTTAGTGTTAGCTGGAAGTCCACCCATCCATGCTTTTTTCTTATCACATCTTCTAACGGTTGTTCTTTTTCCACCGCTAGTTTTTTTTCTTGATTTTGTATGCCATTGTACCATTTTTTTCACCAATAAAATATAATTAATTTAATTATCCAATTATAATTTGTTCAATTATAATTATTTAATTATAATTATTCAAATCTATAAGATAATTAATTTAAGGCAGGTTTTTAAAGCTTTTTAGAGGGGGCTGCATTTTTCACTCAGAGTTTCTTTTACTATTTTTTGTCATTTTTTCACTTTTTTTATTTATTTCCTTTATTTTTTATTTACTTATTTGTTTTTTTTATTTATTTCTGTTTTTTTATTTTTCATTATTTTTTTATTTTTCATTTCTTTTATTTTATTTTTTATTTATTCTTGTTCCTCTTCATCTATTGGTTCATTTTCATCTATTGGTTTATTATTTGTTGTTTCATTTTTTTCAATTGTTTCTTTTATTGTTTTGTTCGTGTTTTCTTTTTCATTTTCGTTATTTTTGTATTTTGCGTGTATTATTTTTTGGATTTCTCTTGCTTTCTTTTTTCCCACTCCTTCTACTGTGGTTAGTTCTTTTTCGTTAGCATCAATTATTGCTTTTATTGAACCGAATTTTTCTAACAAGTTTTTTGCTAATTGTGGTCCGACTAGTGGGAATCCTTCTACAATGAATTTTTGTTTTTCGCTTGTAGTGAGTCCTTTTCTACCAAACCTGATTCCTATTTCTTTGTCTTTTCCTATTTGTTCTCTTTTTGCAATAACGTATAAATACTCGGCGGTTTCGTTTGAGTTTTTTGTGTTAATGATTGGGGTTTGGTAATCCAGAGCAATTGATGTGAGTGCTCCTATGATTGAGTTTTTGTGAATGTTTCTTAGATTGAATATTTCTTCAAAATTTCCTTCTACTAGAATTAGTGGTTTTGGATAACTTTCTCTTAAATTAACTAATTGTGTAAACAATCTTCCATCAATCATTGAGTTCACAAAATCTTCTATTGTTTTTCTTTCTACACAAACATCTTTGCTTAAAATGTAGTCTCCGATTTCTAGTTGTTTTGAAATAATTTTGGTGTTTGGCATATCAAATAGTTTTTTTGTTACACTTGATGCTCCTTCTCTTGTGTCAGCAAAAATAATTATTTCGTTTTTGTTTTCTTCGGTTTTTTCTGTAAATGTTTTTAACAGGGTTTGTTCTTTATCAAATTTTTGGTTGTGAGTTATTTTTGTTTGTTTTTTTATTTCTTGATCTATTTCACTTGTGAGTAGCATTTGTGTTTCTTTCATTTCTTTCAGTGTTTTTTTCATTTTTTTTTCTTTGTTTCTTCCTGTCCAATAGAATGCTTCATCTCTTGTTCCTTTTGTCATTAATATTATTGTTTTTCCTCGTGAGAATCTTCCTGTTCTTCCTCTTCTTTGAATTGTTCTTATTTCGCTGGGAACAGGTTCGAAGAACACTACTAGTTCTACGCTTGGAATATCAAGTCCTTCTTCTGCAACACTTGAAGCAACTAGTACATTGTGTTTGTTTTCACGCAATTCTTGGAGCACTTCTTGTTGGAGTTTTTGACTCATTCCTTTTTCTTTTCCTTTTGTTGCTTGTCCAATAAATTTTTTTGCCCTAATTTCTTTTTCACTACTCAAAAAATCCACTACTTCACTTATTGAATCTCTGTAATGATTGAACACAATTATTTTGCTTTTGGGTTTTTCTTTTAGTTGGCGTAGAATTATTTTTTTTAGTTCTTCATATTTTGGGTGTTGTACTTTTTGGTTAAATAATTTGTGTGTTAAAATAATTGCTTCTTTTATTCCTTCATCATTTGCTATGCTTTTTGCGGCTTTGCTTTTTCCTTTCGCTGCTTCTTCTTCTAATTTGTCAAAATAATTTTTTAGTGCTCCAATTCCTTGTGTTTCTATTAGTTCTTCTGCGTGAGAAATTTTTAGCATACTTGCACATTTGCTTGCTGCAATGTATAAACTTGGTTGGGTGTTGGAGTGTGACATTAATTGGGCGCGGATTCTTTTTTGTAATTCTAATAATCTGATTTTGTTATAAAATTTTTTGTTTTCCGTAACCGCAAATCCTATTGATTTTAGCACTTTGATTTGTTTTTTTTGGTATTCTTCAAGCAAGTTTTTTATTTCAACAAAAGTTTGGGGCAGCTCTACTTTTACCCAAGTAACATCAATTTCATTAATGTATGGTTTCACATCACTATCAGTGGAATCTTTTATTTCAATATTTTTTATGTTCAAATTTTTGCAAACATCTTGGATGTGTTCTTTTTCGCTTCCTGGTGATGCAGTGAGAGCAAGTATTAAGCATTCGGGATTTTTTTTTGCAAATTGGTTGCTTACAAAAACATAAGCATAATCTCCAACTGCTCGGTGTGCCTCATCAAAAATAACTAGAGCAAATTTTTTTAGATCAAGTAATCCATTAAGTAAATCATTTTCAATTGTTTGAGGAGTAGCATTGATTATTAGTGCTTCTTCATAAATTTTTTTTCTTTCTTTTGGTTTTGTTGTTCCTGTGATTGTAACAATTTTGTTTTCATCAATTTGTAAAAATTTTTTAAAACTATTTTTGTGTTGCACTGCTAGTGGTTTGGTTGGTGCGAGGAACAAAACTTTTTTTTCCAAATTAGTTTCTTTTAATTTGTGTGCTGAAAGCATTACTGCAATAATTGTTTTACCAAGTGCGGTGGGTGCAACTACAAGAGTGTTTCCTTTTTCTAACACTCTCGCAAATAGTATTTCTTGATAAAGTCTCGCTTCAATTGAATTAGGTTTGATTAATTCGTGAGTTAAGTATGGCATAAATTAGTAAGGGTTTGTATGGGTTTTAAAGCTTCTCTAAGAACAATGCCGAGGAATTAATTCTAATAATTTTGGTTAATTTGTCTAAAAAGGAGTTATTTTTCTTTTTTTTCCGCAATTAAGCCGATTTTTGGCTCAAAAGCATACCTTTTTATTCTTCTAATGTTTTATTTTTCTAAAAAATGGGTGTTTATTAAAAGAGGTGTTTTTTTTATGTCTGAATTGCCTTTGGCGGCTGTTGATAGGATTATTAGAAAATCTAGTGGGATTAGGGTTAGTAGTTCTGCTGCTAAAGTACTCGCAGAGCATTTAGAGGATGTGGGTATGAAAGTTGCTCAAGAAGCTTCACTTTACTCAAAACACGCTGGAAGAAAAACAATAACTGACGAAGATATAAGATTGGTTTTAAAAAAACAATGAAATAAAAAAATAGTGTGAAAATTAATAATAAAATAAATTAGTAATAAATTAGTGAAAATGAATTGATGAAAATAAGTTAATGAAAATGAATATAAAAATAAATTAGTGAAAATGTATTAGTAAGAGTGAGTTAGTAATAAAGTTTGGTGATTGTGAGGGGTTGGTTTTTTTGGTTGTTGAAAGACTTGAAACGTATTTGAATTTGAAATACAAACCAGAAAACACTGATCTTATTTGTGTTTATTCTATTGAACCAGCAAAGGGAGTTACTTTAGAAACAGTGGCAAGAAAAGTTGCTTCTGAAGCAGGACTTGGTACTTGGACTGAACTAAAAAATATTGATGAAACTACTTTCAAAAAATTTTCTCCAAAAATATTTGAGATTAGTAAAAAAAACAATATTGTAAAAATCGCTTTTCCTGAAAATCTTTTTGAAGCAAGAAATATTCCACAAGTGTTGTCTTCAATTGCTGGGAATATTTTTAGTATGCGAGAAATTAAAACAATAAAATTACTTGATATAGAGTTTCCGGATTCTTTTGTAAAACACTATTATGGTCCGCATTATGGTGTTCCGGGGATTAGAAGGTTAATGAGGATTCCTCATCGTCCACTTTTGAGTTGTGTAATAAAACCAAAAGTTGGATTAACAATTAAAGAGTATGCCAAACTCGCAGAAGAAGCTTGGAGGGGGGGCGCTGATCTTGTTGGAGATGATGAAAATTTAACTTCACTAGAAGGAAATGATTTTGATGAAAGAATAAGAGCAGTGCTTGATGTTAAAAGAAGAGTGGAGAGAGAAACAGGGGAAGTGAAAGAGTATTTGCCAAATATCACTGGTTCTTATAATCAAATGGTGTCAAGAGCAAAAATGGTTATTTCTCACGGGGGAAGATTTGTTTTAGTTGATGCATTCACTATTGGTTGGTCAGGTCTTCAAGCATTAAGAGAACTTGACTTGAATATAGTGATTCACGCACACAAAGCAGGGCATGGTGTTTTTACAAAAGCCAACAATCACGGAATAAGTATGCTTGTTGTTTCAAAAATTTGTAGATTAATTGGAGTGGATGAATTACAAGTTGGTGGAATTGGTAATAAAGAAACAACAGAAATTATGCTTCTTGGAGAAAAAATTGAGGATACTCTTATTTCAGAAAAAATATTCAAACACAAATTACAAGAAGATTGGATGGGGTTAGCTCCAGTAATGGCTGTTTGTTCAGGAGCAATTCACCCACAAAGTGTATCACCACTAATTCACTCAATGGGAAGAGACATAGTGATTCAAGCAGGCGGAGGAATTCACGGACACCCAAGCGGAACTTTTGCAGGAGCAAAAGCAATGAGGGACGCGATCGAAGCAGAAATGAACGGAATTGATGTGAAAGAAGCGGCAAAAAATAGTAAAGAATTATCAGAAGCAATCAAAAAATGGTCAAAATAAATTTTGGTGAAATAAATTTTTACAAAACAAATTTTTGCAAAACAAATTCTAACAAATTATAGTAAAATAATTTCTAATAAAATAAATTCTGATTAATAAAATTGTAATAAAATAAATTCTAACAAAAAATTCTAACAAATTAATAATAAAATAAATTATAGTAAAATAATTTCTAACATTCCTACAATTTTTTTACAATAACAGAATAGCCAAAATTCCGGCTGTTTTGAAAATTAAACTAATTACTATTAGCACTTTTAATTTTATTTCCATTAATCCTGAAAGAACCAAAATTCCTGCCTCATCAGGCATTGGTGTTGATAAAAGAAGTCCCCCAAAAGCAAAGGTTAAATATGTTTTCAGAGTTGGGTGTAAATATTTATCCAAATTTTCTTTAACATAAAGCACAGGCCTTTCTTTTTTTAGTTCTAAGAATTCGTTTTCAAAAGAAAATTTTACAAATTTATATATTAACACATCAGAAATTGTTGCGCCAATTCCTCCAATTATTGCGAATAATAAAATATTATCAGGTTTCATTGCAAGTAGTATTGCTACCGCGAACGGACTAGTGAAACCGAAAGAAAATAATAAACCTGTAATGAACATTCCAATATAACTCAATCCATTTAAATGTTGTATTAGATTTACAAATGAAGCATTGCTCACCAAAAAATAAGCAGCGATTATACAAATAATAAATAAAATTAATTTTGGGTATTTGTAAGAAAATAAATGTGTTTTTTTAACTGTTAATTGTATAATTTTTGGGTATTGAGAAGCACGATCTAATAAATAGTTTCTATAATTGTTTATGTTCTTGGTCAAAAAACCAAATAAAAAAGGATCAACAGTGTGTTCTTTTTTTTTGTTTTTTTGTTTTTTTTCTTTTTTGGAGTTAATTTTTTTCATTATAATCACTTGATTTCTTATTTTTGTATTTTTGGCAAGCTGTTTTTTATCAACCTATTAATGATTCAGGAGTTTATATATGTTTTCCTTTTTTGTTGTTTTTTTGAGAGTGATTTTTGGAGAAGTTATAGTTAATTTTTTGGTTTTGGAGTAGTTGTTCCATCTTTATTATCTATTAGGATTATTCCTTGTTCTAAAAGTGTGTTTCTTATTTCGTCAGCTTTTGCCCAATTTTTTTCTTTTTTTGCATTTGTTCTTTCTTCAATTAGTTTTTGTTGCTCTTCACTAATTTCAAAGAATTTTTCAGTAAAATCAAGCACTCCTAAAACTTCGTTTATTTTTTTTAAATAATTTATTATTTCTTTTGAATTGTTTTGCCCAAGTTGGTTTTCATCAATTAATTTGTTTATTTTTCTAACAAACTCAAATATGTGTTTTGTTGCTTCGGGTGTATTCAAATTATCATTCATCGCATTTTCAAACCCGGTTTTGCTTTCTTCAATTATTTCACTAACTCTTGGGTTTTCTTCAGTGTTTTTAATTTCAGTGTTTTTAATATCCCTTACTCTTTCAATAAAGTTTTGTAACCCTTCAAGTGTTTTTTCACTATCTTTTACTGATTCGCGAGTAAAATTTATTGGTTGTCCATATTGTGAATTTAGTAAAGTGTATCTTATCGCCATTGGTTTCATTTTTTCTTTTTCTGTTAAATCTCTTAAAGTGTAAAAGTTTCCTTTTGATTTTGACATTTTTTCTCCTTCAACCATTAAGTGTGCGCAGTGTAACCAATATTTTACGAATTGTTTTCCTGTCACTGGTTCTATTTGTGCAATTTCATTTTCGTGGTGAGGGAATTTGTTATCTATTCCTCCTGTGTGTATGTCAATTGTTTCTCCTAAATATTTTGTACTCATTGCAGAGCACTCAATGTGCCATCCTGGTCTTCCTTTTCCTAGTTGGGTTTCCCAATACACCGGTCCATCGTTTTCATCCCACGCTTTCCACAAAGCAAAATCTCCAACTCCTTCTTTTTCATACTCATCTTGTTTTATTCTTGCTCCTGATTTTAATTTTTTAATATTGAGTCCTGATAGTTTTCCGTATTCTGGAAATTTTTTTATTGAATAATAAATTGATCCATCTTCTCCTTTGTAAGCGATTCCTTTGTCCATTAATTTTTGGATTAGTTCTACCATTTCTTTTATGTGTTTTGTTGCGGCACAATAAATTGTTGCGGGTTTTATGTTCAGTGTGTTTATGTCTTCGTGGAATGCAATTCTGTATTTTTCTGTGAATTCAAATAATGGTACTTTTTCTTGTATGCTTCCTTTAATTGTCTTATCATCCACATCAGTGTAATTCATTACATGGGTTACTTTGTATCCTTTATACTCTAAGTATCTTCGTAAAAGATCTTCCCATACATATGCTCTAAAATTTCCAATGTGTGCATAATTGTATATTGTTGGTCCACAAGTGTATAGTGTCACTTCTCCTTTTTTTAGTGGAACAAATTCTTCCATTTTGTTTCCAAGAGAATTAAAAAATTTCAGAGCCATTTATTTTCACTTTTATTTTTTTTAAATTTGAAATATTGTTTTTAATTAATTATTTTTAATTAATTATTTTTAATTAATTTATTTTCAAATAATATTTATAATTTTATTTTTTTAATTAAATAAATTATTCACTTCTGCTACTAGTTGTGTTCCTAGTGATTGTTGCATTTTGTTTCCACTTGCTATCATATCTTGTCCTATTCTGTAAATATCCCATACATATGCTGTTGATGTTGTTGAAAAATTTCTTGCTTTTTTATTTTGTGCATTCGCAATTGTTCTTCTTCTAGCATCAATTGTAACCCAATCTTGTCTGAATCTCTCTGCTCCGATTATTTTTATTCTTTCAAGATCAATTTTTCTCGCAAAAGCAATTAATTTTGGTTTCATTTTTGAATTATTTGGATTAAATTTTGGTAGGGGTAAGTATTTTCCTTTTTTTGCAGCTTCTCTAATCTCGATTGCTCTTATTTTATTTAATCCTTTTTGTGCTGATGCTTGTAATATTTTTATTTTATTGAGTGTTGCTTTTCTCTCTGCGTTACGTTCATTCATTTTTCTTTTCATATTTTCAATTGTTCTTTTTCTTTTTTTCAATTTTTCAATAGTTTTCGTTTTTGACTCTGCAATTCTTTCTGATAAAGGTTTTCTGAAATTGAAAGTTAATTGTTGTCCTATTGAAGGTTTTGGTTTTGTTCCTCTTCTACTCATATTCATTACTCCAAAAAATGTTTTTTTTTTAATTTTGGTGCTTTTAGATTAATAAGTATATTTAGTTTGTGGTGGTTTTTAATTGTTGCTTTTGTTCAAAAAAAAATTAGTTTTGGGTTTTTAGATGGGTGGATAGTTAATTAATATTTTTGAATTAATCATTGTAAGAATCGTAATCGCTGTATTCATTATCGTCTTCGTCTTCATCATCTTCCATTTCAAGAACTTTTGTTTCTACTAGTTTTTCTTTACCATTAGAATCATAAATTAAAGTGTATTCCAAGTTGCATTCTGGGCAATTCACGTGGTCTCCTTCTTCAATATCTTCAAGTTTTACCTCGAAACGAGTTTTACAATCACTGCATGTCTTTTTCATAACTAATTTTCCTCCCCTTTACCTTTATAAAGGTTCTTTTTTGGCAAAATTCGTAACAAAAATTTGTTTTTGAATAAAGATGGTTTGGATTTAGTTTTTTTTGTTTAACTTTGTGTGAATAATGGTTTTTCTAAATAGGATGAATTTTTTGGTATTTCACAAAATTATTCCCATTATCATCAAAACAAATTGGGTTAATAAGGTGTGTATAATTAGTACTAAAATTAAACTAACAAAAGTTCGTAAGTTTTTTGCGTCTAAAACAACTTTTAATAAAATGAATAAATTGTACAAAAAGAGTATTCCAATGATTGTTAATAATATCCAAATTGTTATTGAAATTAATTCGTGTTTTATTACAATGCTTGCAATTAATAATATTGAAAGTATTAACACAAGTTCCCATAGTTTTCCTGTTGCAGAAATGATTTCTCCAAAACTTCTTTCGGCTATTCTTTTCTTTTTATTTTTCATCATAAATTCAAAAACATAAATTATTCCTGCTAAAATTACCCATTGTAAAATCATTAAAATGGTCATTCCAATTGCAGGGTATGTTTCTCCAGAAAAAAGCCAAGCACTGATCCCAAACATTACTCCTGTTAATAAAGCAATAATCCACGCATCACTAAGATTTTCGTTTGCGAGAGCTTCTTCAAACGCTTTTCTTGGTTTTAAAAAGTTATAAAACATAGTATAATTACCTTCTTTTTAGTATATAAATTTTTTTATCAATTTTTTAGTTAAGTATTACGAATTTGATTTTTTTTATCAATTTTTTATTGATTTTTTTTATTATTTTTTTTATTTAATTTTTTTGTTCATTAATAAATTATCCACATATTTTCCATCAACTATTGATGCTTTTTTTAGTAATCCGTGTTCTTTGAATCCTAGTTTTTTGTACAAATTAATTGCTGGTTTGTTTTTTTTATCAACTGCTAGTATTACAAGTGTTTTTTCTTCAGGAAGGTTTTTTAGAGAGTAATTTACAAGTTTTTTTGCTATTCCTTTTCTTCGATTATTTTCTTCCACCATTAAAGAAACCATTTCCACTCTGTGTTTGTGTAAGCTTTTCCCCAAAATGTATTTTACGTGCGCAACTATTTTTCCATCAATTTTTGCAATGAATCTAATATCTTTTTCTTTTTCAGTTTTTTTTAGTTTTTTCAAAATAGAGTTTCTTTTCCAAAAAGGAAACAAATTATGTAGTTCTTCAATTGTTGTCAGATCGTGGTGTTTTAGTTTTTCAAATTCAATATTAATGGTTTTTTTGTTTTTTTCTTTTACTGGATTAATAAACATATTCATTTTTTTCCCTCTCTCTTAAATCAATTGACTTTATGCTTTTATTACTTTTACTAACATCAATCAAAAAGTTTTCGTGAATTATGTCTCTTCCAATTAGTACAGAGTAAGGGAGCCCTTCTCTATCCTCAATATTCACTCTCGCTTTCACTTCTTTATCTTTGATCCTAATAACTGCTTCAGCTATTGCTCTCCTTGTGTATCCTTTTGGAGCACTTGCTGATTTTATTCTAACACTTGAAACAATTGGCCCTATCCCTGCTTTTGCCGCGACTTTTACATCAACACAAGATCTTGTTGCTCCAGTATCAAATAATGCTCTTTTTTTTACACTCCCTTTTGAACCAAATATTTCTACAACTTCAACAAGCCCTATTAGTTTTTTTCTTTTATCCATACTCGTCTAAAGTTTAAGGAAATAGCGCTTATTAAGGTTTTTGTTCTTCTAATAGATTGAATTTTAGGGTGTTTTTTTGAGAGTACTTGTTTTAGCTGAAAAGAAAAAAATCGCGGAAAATTTTGTCAAAGCATTTTTAGAAAAAGGAATTACTGCAAAATATTTACGCTTATCAAAAGTTATGCTTGTTAGTAAAAAAGATAAGACCGAAATAAAACTTGTGGGTTCAAATATTGATAATTTTGATGCAGTGTTTTTACAAGCGCGATCCTCTCTAGCTCCTTTTGTAGAACCATTACTTGAAGAATTAACAAATCAAGGTTTTTATGTTAATTCAAAAAAAGGATCATATTATTTGAGTGATAATGAACCATACACTTTTGTTTCTCTTGCAATAAATAATGTAAAAACCCCAAAAACATTGACTTCAGGTTCTGGGAAAAACATTGAAAGAGTATCAAAAAATATTTCTTACCCTCTTCTTGTAAAATCTTTTGTTGGAAAAAAAGCACAACAAGCAATAATAGCAAATAATGGGAAAGAACTAAATTCTTTTGTTAAAAGTATAAAGAGTGATATTGAAGGATTTATGTTAAGAGAGTATATTGATGAGCCAGTAATTTCTTGTATTGTTGTTGGAGATGAAGTTTTTTCAGTGAAAAGAAAAACAAAAGACCAAGTAGTTGTTCCAATTGATAAAGGAGAGTATTACAAATTACCTGATAGTGATAAAGAAAATGTGCTCAATGCGACAAAAGTAATAGGTCTTGATATTGCAAAAGTTGATTTAGTGAAGGGAAGAGTAATCTCAATAGAACCAAACATTAACTTAAAAAATTTTAACAAAATTTGTTCCGCTGATATTGAATCAAGAATTGTTGATTTTTATTTAAGTAAAGAAAATGAGATAAAAAGAAAAAGTATTTTTTCAGAATTAAAGGATATTAGAAGTATTTTTTCAAAAACTATTTTTGGGAGGTTTTTTAAATGAAAAAACAATTAACAAAAACCAAAACCCAAAAAGAACCAAAAATAGTTGGCCCATCACTTGTAATAATTTCTTCAAAAGGAGCAAAATTATCCACAATAAAATCACTAATTTCTGAAGCTCAAAAAAAATTCTCTAATGTGTTGGTTGTCCCAATAAACAAAATTCAAATTCAAACATCAGAACAAGGCGCGGGTCTTTTTTATAAAGGAAAAAACTTGTTGTGTTTTGATGTTATTTATCCAAGAGTTTCTTCAAAAGATTTTTTCTTAGCAGAATCAGTGCTTAAAATAATAGAGTCAAGCGATTCTTACTCTCCTGTTTCACTAAAATCATTTCATATGACAAATCACAAATTTTTTACTTCGCAAATATTATCAAATAAAGGGTTGCCCGGAGTGACAAGCACTTTTTTTATATCATCAAAAAGAGCACAAATGGCTGTATCAGAAACAGGTTTTCCTTTTGTAATGAAATTAATTTCTGGGTTTGCAGGAAAAGGAGTTGTTTTGATAAACAACAATGATCAAATGGAGAGTATTCTTGATGCGGTTAATTTGTTTGAAGAATTTATTTGCACACAAAAATTCATTAAAGGAAAAAACTTTGATATTAGGTGTTATGTAATTGGAAACCTTGTACTAACAGTTAAAAGAACTTCAAAGAAAGGGGATTGGAGAGCAAATATTTCAAGAGGGGGATCCGCTCAACTAATCAATCCCACTCCTGAAATGATTTCAATAGCACAAAATGCTGCAAAAGAATTAGGGATGGATATTTGTGCAGTGGATTTAATGCAACACAAAAACAAATGGGTTGTGATAGAAGTGAATTTTATGCCAGGGCCATTTATGAAGTATTTGGGAAACACGATAGTGCACGAGTGGGTTAGATATTTATCAGTGAAAGGAAAAAAAGTACAAAATGAAGAAACGAAAAAGTAAAAACGCACACTAATTTCTTTTTAGTTTAGTATAAATATTAGTTTTCATTCTAATATTATTGTGAATTAATATTGTTGTGAATTAATATTGTTGTGAATTGGTATTATTGTAAATAAATTTTTTTGGTGGTTTTTATTTATTTCACGGATTATATTTTGCTTGATCAAAAAGTTTGCCAACTATCCTCTTCACTTAGCTCGAACATCTTATCATATACTTTTCCACAAAATTTTTCTGAAGAAAAAAAAAGATTTTTTGCAGAACTAGAAAAAAAAGAAGAGTATAATCCAAAATTTATTTACGCACCAAGAAATCCGTTGTTTAATTATTTCTCTGTATCGCCAACATTTAATGTTTATAAAAATGAATTAAAAGAACTCTTATCAGAAGTTGGAAGAGATAGTTTGGGTTTAATTTATGAAAGAAAACTATTAGATTTGTTTGATAGATTAGAACTTGTGAGAAGTGTGGGAACAGCAAATTTTTCAACAAATTCAGAAAGTTATTATGGTTCAATAGATAAAAGTGCCTTGAAATTAGCTGAAGAGTTAGTTCAAAAAGAAACCAAATTCAAATCAAAAACAATTTCAATGAATAGAGCAAAACAAGTGATTAATAGTTTTTTAAAAAAGAAAAAACTAAAATACAAAATCACTATGCGACCACATTCAAGTTCTAGTTTTTCAGTTAATATTAGGACAAAAAATATTTTCATTAACCAAGATTATGTTTTTACAAAAGAATCTTTGAAAAGATTAATTGCGCACGAAATTGAATCCCATATTTATCGTTACGAAAATGGGGTGCGTCAACCATATTTGATTTTTGCAAAAGGATTATCAAAAGAAACACTAAAAACCGAAGAAGGGTTAGCTGTTTATGTGGAAGAGAAAAAGAAAATCAATACTGATCTTCAACTAAAAAATTATGCTGGAAGAGTAGTTGCAATTAATTTAGCTTTAAAAAAGAATTTTTATGATACTTTCATTAGTTTGACTCAGTATTTTTCAAAAGAAGATGCATATAATTTGACTTTTAGAGCAAAAAGAGGAATTCATTCTCAAGAAGAAAAAGGAGCATTCACAAAAGACAATGTGTACTTAAAGGGTTATTTGAGTGTGAAAGAGTATTTGAAAGATCGTTCAATTGAGGATTTGTTTTATGGAAGATATGCAATAGAAGATGCTCCACTAGTGTTTGATGTTGATGGATTAAAAAAACCAAAATATTTACCAGAGTTTAAATAAAGTTTAAATTTTTAATAGATTTTAAATTTTGAATAAAGTTTAAATTTTGAATAAAGTTTAAATAAATTTTAATTAAGTGGGGGATTGAGTAGTGATGATTCAAATTGATGAAATAAAAAAACTAGAGAAAGTAAAAATAATTTCATTACCTGCTTTGAAAAAAGTTTTCAGATTGTACGAAATAACTCCTTCTTCAAATATTTTAATTTGGACTGATTCTGGAAAAACAATTGCGCCAAGAATCGCGAAAACAATTTATTTAGAACTAAAAAAAATGGGGTGCGGGGTTTCTTTAATTGTTGATCCGCCACGAACAAATATTGCGCCAGCTCCAAAAAAAACAATTAACGCTATTCTTTCACTCTCAAAAAATGAAATATTTATTTCAGTTGGTTCAGGAAATAGAGGACACATTGTTGTTAATGGTAAACAAGTGCTTATGAGAAATTTAATGAAAAAAAACGGGTTTAGAATGGTTTCTCTTGGAGGACTAGGTTCATTAAACCCAAAAAAAGTGAATAATTTTTTAACCGCGTTTGATCATAATGAAAAAGAGGTTAAAGAGTTAAATGAAAAAATAAAAAATTTGATGAAAGTAACTAAGAAAATAAAAATCACTTGTCCAATAGGATCTAATTTGGAACTATCTTTTGATTCTTCTCGCGAAGTTATTTGTAATGATGCTAATTGGAGAGCGTATTCAACAAATTATCCAGTGGGAGAAGTTTATGTTGCCCCTATTGAAGATTCCGCTAATGGAGTAATTTTTGTATCAAGCGCAAAAATTAGTGGAAAAACAATTGTTCCAAAAAAACCAATAAAATTTATTTTCAAAAATGGATTACTCGTTAAAACAAATTCTAAAAAAATTAATGATAATTTGATTTATGTTGAAAAAGTAAATAAATTAAAAAAAATTAGTGATTATAAAAACAAGGTTAGAACAATTGCTGAATTTGCGATTGGAACAAATAGGAAAGCAAGTATTGTTGGAGCAATGATTTGTGATGAAAAAACACTCGGTACAATACATTTCGCAATAGGAAACAACAAACATTTGGGTGGAAATAATTACTGCAATGGCCATTTTGATAATGTTGTAACAAAACCAACTGTTTATTTTGATGATAAAAAAATAATGGAAAAAGGAAAATTGTTGTTGTGATTTGATTGATAATGTAATTAATTGGCGTGATCCATTTTATTTTTTTTAAATTAATTTTTTTAATTATTTGTTTTTTTATTTTTTTTTAATTTTTTTAATTATTTTTTCAAATTTTCTTTTTTTTAAATTTTCTTTTAATTCCGCTAATCATTTTTTCTTTTTTGTTGCCTTTTTTTATTTCAGCATAGGTTTCTGCAAATCCATGATCTAGTTTTTTTGCACTTGAGTCAATGAATTTTCCAAACAATTTTACTCTTTCTTCAAAACTAAGCTCTATTTTTTTTAATCCATTTTCAAAAGGCATAAATGTTTCATTAATTGCTTCAAACACTGGAGTGAAAGTAATTACAGAGAAAACAATTTTTTTGCTTGCGATTTTTTCCACTTGTTTAACTTCACTAACTTTGTTGATTAGGGTTTTGTAAAAAGTGTATCTTAGTATAAATGAAATTAAACACATCACAAAAAATGCGTTTGTTAAAATCCAAAAATTTATGTTAGTGCTTTGAATTATTCCACTTATGGTCGCTCCCAAAAATGTTCCGGTTCCAAAAAAAACTGATTGATAACTCACATATTTTATTATTTTTTCTTGAGTTGATACATTATATACAAAATTAGCTAGGGCTAAATTAAATCCCGCGAATATGAGTCCGTCAAGGAATTGAACAAAAATTAATCCTTCCGGAATTCTTACAAGAATATATAATAATGGGAATAGTGCAACAAGGAACGAACTCGCTTTTAGTACTTTTATCATTCCATATCTATCAATTAGTTTTCCCCAATAAGGCATTGAGATTAGTGTTGCTACTAGGGTTGAAGAAATAATTAGTGTATACATTATGTAATCATTTTTTAATCCAATGTTGTTTAGTAAGTGGTAGGATACGAATGGTCCTGTTAGAGCAATAGAGAAAGACATTAGTGATCCGTATAAAACAAATGTTCCAAAATTACTATTTTTTAGTTCTTTTGCGAACTCTAAAAAGTTTTGTTCTTTTTCAAAAAAAACATTGTTTTTCTTTTCAGTTATTTTGGTAAAAATTATTGCCGCAATAAATCTACTAAGTGATGCGGTTAAAAAAATTCCTAAAAAAATAAATGCTAATTCTATTTCAAAAAGTTTTAGAGAGAATCCAAAAATTAAAAAGAAAATTAATGACACTCCTCCAACAACAGAGTTTCTGAAACCAAAATAACTTCCAATAATTTTTGAAGGAATAATTTCTTTCATCCAACTGTTCCACAATGGGGTAGCGAGTGCTCCAATAAGCAAACTCAAAGTGTAAAATAGGATTAACCATAGTACTTGGTTTGTTTGAAAAATAAAAGGGATTAGTGCGATTGGAATAAATAAGGATGCTTGAATAATTACGAGTCCTATAATTAACCATTTTTTTGTTTTAAATTTTTTTAAAAGCCACATTGAAAATAATTGTGCCCACGCTGCTAGGAGTGCGGGGAACGCAGTAATAAACCCTACTTCAAGAGCACTAGCCCCCAAATATACTGCGAAGGGAACAATGAATGAAACTGCTGAAGATAAGAGCACTGTTGAGAATGCTCCTTCGTAAATAGAGTATTTTAAATTAGGCAATCCTAGGGTTTGTTTGTCAAACATCGTATCACTAAGTAAAGGCACTTATAGAATGAATTAATTGAATATAAACCTTACTTTGTTTTTCTTTTGTTTTTTCCAAAAAAACCATCACGTTTGTTTTCAAAAACTTTATCCTTTTAATACTAATCATAGAGAAATTAATTACCAATATTGTTGGTCAAATTGACACAACTCAACAAATAAATGAGTGAGTTGAGTGTTAATTATTAAGGATTTTAGTGTTTTATTAGTTGCAAAGCAACTAACAAACCATCAATCAAAATTTTTCTAAAAGTTGCGAGGGTGGCAGAGCGGTCTAATGCGGCGGATTGCTAATCCGTTTCCTGAAAGGGAACACGAGTTCAAATCTCGTCCCTCGCGCTTATTTTTGTTAAAAAAATAATTCAAAAATTTAATGAAAACTGTTTTGGTTGGATGAAAAGCAGGAAGGATTGTTGGGAACAAAAATAAAAAAACAAAAAAATGAATAAAACACGGTTTTTATTACTTTCTTTCCAATTTAGTATTATGAAATTATTTGATTTTGTTAATAAATTACGAGAAAAAGAAAAAAAAGAAAACGAAGCAGAACAAAAAAAAGAGAAAAGTGTTTGTATTCCAATACACGCATTATCTCCTGAAGAAAGAAAACAAAAACTAAAAGACACTGATTCTTTGGTTGACAAATTAAAAAACAACAAACCTCTTGATGATGACGAATTAGAGTTTATTGGAGAGGTGAGAAAAGAAAAACCAATTAGTGAAAAAAATTCTTTAGGGTTAGATATTATTGATGATCCAAAAAGAGAAGAAACAATAAAAGAAACAACAAAAGAAATAAAAAAGGAAACAAAAAAAGCTCCAATAGTTCCTGAAAAAAAATCTTTGGCTAAAAAAGAAAACAAACTTTACATAAAAACCGAGGGCAGTGAAAACACATTCAGAGTTAATGGTACTTATGATTTCGGAGCGAATATGATGATATCAGGAATGGTTGAGAGTGGAGTGATAAAATCAAGAATGGTTTCAAAACTTGAACAAAAAAAAGAATTAGTTATTTCAGAAATAAAAATAGGTTCAACAAAAGTAAATGGATTAATAAGAGGCGAAGAAGGATCAATTTTTGTAAAAACAAAAGGAAACCCAATAATAAAATACGATGATGTGTTAGTATTCAAATAAAAAACACTAATTTTTGGTGGATAAAATTTCTTTCAAAAAACTAATAAGAAAGGCTTTAATAACTTCTCAAACCAAATTCTTTTATTGAAAAAAGCACGGGTAGGGAAGTGGTCAAACCCGCCAGACTCAAGCTGCCTTTTCTTTTCTCACTAGAAAAGAAAATACAAGTCGCCAAAAAAAGAGGTGGCTTTACGGCAGTAGTTATCTGGTCGCTTAGTGCGTTCAGCAGTTCAAACCTGCTCCCGTGCACTAATACTTAACTATACTAATATGCTACAAAGAGGTGTTTTTGTTGGAGTGTAAAAAAGAAAAAAACTTGGTTAATTGTAATTGTTCTTACCCTTGTGAAAAGAAAGGGATTTGTTGTGATTGCGTAGCATACCATAGAAAAAGAGGAGAATTGCCTGGGTGTTATTTTGACAACAAAACAGAAAAAACTTATGATAGAAGTATTGAAAATTATTTAAAAAACAGAAAATAAAAACAGAAAATAAAAATAATAATTAAAAATAAATTTTGGGAATAAAATTAATATAAAATAAAAATAGGTTTTGAAAATAGTTTATAAAATGGAAACAAAAACCAAAATTGTTTTATGGAACAAATTTTAGTTTTATTGTTAATCCATCTTTTGCAATTCCTTTGTGTAGTGTTCCACTTATTGGTTTTCTCCCAGCAGTGAATATGTTTAAATTTCCCCACAAATCTTCTCCACCGAACTTGAAATTTCCTGACGCTCTTAATAATTCAATGTTTTCAACTTCTATTCTTTTGTATTTGTGACCTTCCATACAATTTATTGCGCCTTTTAGTAAAAATCCTTCAATATCCTCTACTTTTGCTTCGCGAATATTGTTTTGTTGCATTCCTAGTTTTATGCAAGTCATTACATCATCGCCCTCATCCAAAATAAGTGTCAAAATTTTTACAGGAATTTTTTCTTTAATCAACATTGAATCAATTTTTTTAGCAGGCATAATTACCACCCTCGTATTAAGTTAAAACCAATAAAATCATTAATATCATTTCTCTTTAAAATACTATTTAGTTAATTTTTGATTAATTTTTTGATTAATTTTTAATAATTTTGAATTATTTTTTTCTAATTAATTTTAGTTTGGTTCATTTTTTTCTTTTTTAATTTTCTACTTTAATTGTTTTTTCTTTTTTTTGTTTAGTTTTGTTTTTCATTAGTTTTTTTGTGAATTTTTCAATCATTCCTGTTTTTTTTGTTATTTCTTTTTCAGCTATTTTTTCATTACCTGCTTTTATTACTACTAATAGTATGTCATTTTCTTTGATTTTTTCGTTTTTGTTGAAAGAAAATTTTCCATCATATGTAGCGATTGTGGTATAGTGTTCTCCTTTTGCATCCCCCATTTTTTTTCCAATTAATTCGGTTCTGTTTGCTTCTATTTCAATTATATCAAATTCGCCTTCGTGAATATTCACTATTGCGCTCACTCTTGGTCTGCTTATCATTAGTTCAATTGATTGTGCTGCAAATTCTTCTGCTCTTAGTGGAATGAATCCTAGTTTTTTTAGAATTGATTCACTTTCTTCATTTTCTATGCTTACATAGATTTTTTTCGCACCCGCATTTTTTGCATAAATTGCTGTCAAAACATTTTCTTTTTCAAGATCAGTTGCGGCAATGAATACATCACATTTATCAATTTCAAGTTCATCTAAATGATCAGGGTTTGTTGGATCAGAATTTATTACACTAATATTTAATTCCGAAGTTAATTTCATAGCTTCTTCTTTCTTTTTAACAACAAGAGTAATTTTGTCCTCATTTTTTTTTAAAATTAGTTTAGTTAATTCAACAGCTAATATTGAATTTCCAACAATCACTATTCTCATTTCATCACCTAATTTTTGATCCAATTCCTGTGCTTTTTAATAATACTAAAAATGGGACTATTTCCATTCTTCCAACAATCATAATTAGTGTCAAAAGTATTTTAAGTGGTGGTTCCATTAGTAAAATTGATTTTTGACTTATTGTTAAAAGTCCATTATTTCCAATTGCTGACACTACTGTGAATATTGAGTCAATTAATCCAAACCCTGCGTACATAAATATAATGCTTCCTGCAAGAATGAACGCGAGGTATAGTGAAATGTATGATAGTGCTTTTAGTGCTTTTTCTTCAGAAACAATTTTTCCTCCAAGCATTATTGGAGTCACTGCTTTTTGTGGCAAAAATGCTCTGTGGATTTCTCTTTTTACTACTTGGTAAAGTATTAATATTCTCCAAAGTTTTAATCCTCCAGAAGTTGAGCCGTATGATGCGCCAATAGCCATTAGAATAATTATAATAAAAATTGTTAGTGCGGGGAGTGTTGAAAGATCAAGTCCAAATATTGTTCCAGTGCTTGTTAGTGAAGAAATTACATAAAAGAATGATTCAAAATAAGTATTTTCGTTTGAAAAATAAGTGTTAATGAAAATCAAAATTGTTGCAATTATTACAATTAAGAAAAAAAATTTTAGTTCAGGATTTTTAATGAATTTTTTAAACTTCCCTGTGAGTAATGAATAGTGGGATTCAAAACTAATTCCTCCGAGTACGGTGAGAATAATTGTTACTATTGCTGCTCCAAAACCAAAAAAACCAATACCATTATTTTTTGTAGAGAATCCACCAGTAGCAATTGATGTGAATGAGTGTATTGTTGCGTCAAACAAATTCATTCCTGAAATTAAATAAAGAATTATTCCAATGAAAGTGTAAAGAAAATAAATTGCTACAATCATTCTTGCTATTTTTTTTATGTTTGGAAAAAAATCTTCATTTCTTCCCTCTGCTGAAAACAAATTCATTGCAGTTTCTGGTTTTTCATAAATTAATAATGCCATTACTACAATTCCAAACCCGCCCAACCACTGAATTAGTCCTCTCCAAAATAAAATTGATGAAGGTAACACTTCAAGGTTTGGGATTATGGTTATTCCTGTTCCTGTTAATCCTGATATGCTTTCAAAAAATGCATCAATTGGGTTTAGTCCTAAAAAAAGAAAAGGAATTGCGGATATTGCTCCAAACAAGAACCACCCTAGTGCGATAGAAATTATTGCGTGTTTCATTAGTGCTTTTTTTGGTTTAATCAATTTTTTGGCCAAAATTCCAATTATTATTGTGATGAGTGCTGTTGTAACAAAGGTTTGGAAAAATATTGTTTCGTTTGAGTAATGTGCTATGAGTGATGGGAGTAATAGTGCTACTCCGAGCAGTATCATCATGTTTGCGAGTGTCTGTATTATAATTAATAAATCTGTTTTATCTAGTTCAAACAATTTCTCGCCACCAACAAATAACAACAAAAATATTGTTGATTTGTGTTTTTATTTCTTTGTAAAACCACAAAATAAGTTTTTTTTTGTGAATGGTTGGGATTTGTTTTATTTTTGATAAAAGTGTTTTTGTTTTAATAAAAATGGTTTTGTTTTTTTTGATTTATGCACAATTTTATAAACCTTTTTTGACCAAATTTGTTTATTATTAGTTGATTTTTGGTTGATGAGTATGCATAGAACAAACACTTGTGGGGAATTGGATACTAGTTTTGTTGGGAAAGAAATTACTTTAATTGGTTGGGCTGATACGGTTAGAGATCACGGGAATGTTACTTTTGTTGATTTAAGAGACAGGTATGGGATTACACAGGTTGTTATTGATCACAAAAAAAGTGAAGAGCTTGCTTCATTAGCAAAAAAAATTAGAAAAGAATTTATACTGAAAATAAAAGGAATAGTGAAAAATAGGCCAAGTGGGACAGAAAAAAAAGATCTTTTCACTGGAGCAATTGAAGTTGATTCAAGTGTTGTTGAGATTGTGTCAGAATCGCTTCCGCTTCCGATTGATTTGACAGGAAGAACAGAAACAAATGATGATATGATGTTAAAGTATAGGTATCTTGCTTTAAGAAAACCAGAGTTACAAAAAAATATTATTATGCGTCACAAGGTTGTAAAACTTGTTAGGGATTATTTGGATGGAAATGGGTTTGTCGAAATAGAGACTCCTATTTTGGCGAAAAGCACTCCTGAAGGGGCGAGAGATTATTTGGTTCCTAGTAGAGTTAATCCTGGAAAATTTTATGCATTACCACAAAGTCCACAATTGTTCAAACAATTGTTGATGATTGGTGGTTTTGACAAGTATTTCCAAATAACAAAGTGTTTTCGTGATGAAGATCTTCGTGCTGATAGACAACCAGAGTTTTCTCAAATTGATATCGAGATGAGTTTTTTAGAACAAAAAGATTTAATGGAACTAACTGAAGGGTTAGTGAAAAAAATTTGGAAAGAATTTTTAGGAATTGATTTAGTAACTCCTTTTCCTGTACTGGATTATACTGATGCGATAAAAATTTATGGTGTTGATAGGCCTGATACTAGGTTTGAAATGTTGTTAGTTGATTTAACAGAAGAAATGGGGAAAAGTGAATTCAATGCGTTCAATAATGTTGTGCTAAATAAAGGAATAATTAAAGCAATTAATGTGAAAGGAAAAGCGGATTTTAGTAGAAAAGAAATTTCAGAGTTTGAGGATTTTGTAAAAATCTATAAAGCGAACGGGTTAGCTAATCTAAAAATGGTTGGGGGAAAACTTGACGGAACAATTGCTAAATTTTTCACAGAAGAACAATTGCAAAAAGTTGTTGAAAAAACAAGTGCGGAAGAAGGGGACTTGATTTTGATTTGTGCAGGAAAAGAAAAAGTGGTTAACGATGGGCTTGGTTATTTGAGAGTTCATTTAGGAAAAAAACTAGGGTTGATTAAAAAAAATCAATTCAATTTTTTGTGGGTGAATGATTTTCCAATGTTTGAGTGGGATGAAACTGAAGGAAAAATATCTGCAGTGCATCACCCTTTCACTTCGCCAAAACCTGAACATCTTGAGTTATTTGAAACTGAACCACTAAAAATGAAAGCAAATGCTTACGATTTAGTTCTAAACGGGTATGAACTTGCTGGGGGAAGTATTAGAATACACGATCCAAAAATCCAATCAAAAGTATTCAAAACAATTGGATTAAGTGAAGAAGAAGCAAAACAAAAATTTGGTTTCTTCCTAGAAGCATTCAATTATGGAGCGCCAATACACGGAGGACTAGGATTCGGTCTTGACAGATTAATAATGCTAATCACTGGAGCAGAAAGTTTAAGAGAAGTGATAGCATTCCCTAAAAACAAAGCAGCGATCTCACTAATGGACAATTCGCCAAGCGAAGTAACTGACAAACAACTAGAAGAACTACACATAAAGTTGGACATTGTTGTGGAAGAAAAAAAATAACCAAATTACAAATAACCAAATTACAAAATTAGCAAAATTAATTATTGAACAAAATTAGTTATTGGACAAAACCAATTATTCCACAAAACTAATTATTGGACAAAACCAATTATTCCACAAAACTAATTATTGAACGAAACTACTTATTGCACAAAATTATTTATAATAACTTTTCTTTTTTAATTAAACTATGAAAACTACACAAACCACTAAACAAACCCCAAATCAAACTTCAAATCAAACCACTAATAATAATTCAAATCAACCAATTAACCAAAAGTTAAGCCAATTCACTCATCAAACTTTAACTCAACCATTACTCCAACCTCATCATCAATCAGCAAATGAATTAATCAAAGAACTGAACACTTTGAAAAATCCAAAAAAAGCAAAAGTTCTTCAAAGATTTTTCAAAACAGGGGTGGGAGAGTATGGCGAGGGAGATATTTTTTTAGGAATCACTGTTCCAATTCTAAAAAGTGTTTCAAAAAAATATTATTTAGAGCTTAGTGAATTACAAAAACTATTGGATAGTAAAATTCACGAGCACCGATTGATCGCACTTTTTATTTTAATAAAAAAATACGAAAATGCAAAAAAAGAAAAAAACAAAAAGGTCCAAAAAGAAATTTATGAATTTTATTTAAAAAATTTAAAAAAATCAAACATAAATAATTGGGATTTAATTGATTTAAGCACTCCAAATATTTTAGGGGATTATTTAATAGAGCACGATAAGAGTGCAAAAATACTTTACACTCTCTCAAAATCAAAACTCTTGTGGGAAAGAAGAGCAGCAATCCTTGGAACTTTTTCTTTTATCAAACAAAAAAGAACCACTCACACTCTAAAAATCTCAAAAATATTGCTCAATGATGAAGAGGATTTGATCCAAAAAGCAGTGGGGTGGATGCTTAGAGAAATGGGAAAAAGAGCAAGCGAAAAACAACTTTGTGAATTTTTGGACAAGAATTACAAAAAAATGCCAAGAACAATGCTTAGATATGCTATAGAAAAACTTAATGAAAAACAAAAAAAACACTATATGAAAAAATAAAAAAAATTGAACAAAAAAATAACTATAATAATCTATCTTATTTTTTTTTAATTGGTTGTAATGTTCAAAAAAAAAGATTTAACAAATGTTCCTGTGTATAAGGCACTAATTCAACTCTCAATCCCCTTAGTGTTGATTAATGTTATTGCAACTCTTTACCAAGTAGTGGATATGTTTTGGGTTGCAAAACTAGGAACAGAAAGCATTGCTGGTATTTCGGTAAGTTTTCCAATAATTTTTGTGGTTAATTCAATAATGTTCGGAATTAGTAGTTCAGGAGCAATTATTATAGCTCAATACTTTGGAAAAAAGAAACACAAAAAAGTTGAGTATTATGCAGGACAAACACTAATTTGGTTAACAATAATTGGGCTTTGCACAGGAATAATTGGGTATCTTATTTCGGATTTGTTAGTAACACTAATTGGAGCGGAAAGTAATGTATCAATTCTTGCTTCAAGTTATACAAAAATAATTTTTATAGGAATTGTTTTTGGATATGTTTACCAAGGATTCACTAGTATTCTAAGATCACTTGGAGAGGTAAAATTACCATTAATAATTGCTTTCATTGGACTTGTACTAAATTTTATTTTAGATCCATTATTTATTTTTGGAGGATATGGAGTGCCAGCAATGGGAGTGAAAGGAGCAGCAATAGCAACAGTACTCACTCAAGGAGCATCACTTTTAATTGCACTAATTTGGTTAACACTAAACAAAGAACTTGTGCATATTAGGAAAAAAAATCTTTACCCCAACAAAAAAGCATTATTTGAATTCATAAAAATTGGGGTGCCAACCACTCTTGAATTTTTGTCAAGATCAATAGGGTTCGTGCTACTCACTTTTATTATTGCTTGGTTTGGAACAAACGCGATCGCTGCATACGGAATAGGAATGAGAGTGACAAGTTTAGCAACAATACCTTCTTTTGGAATTTCTCTAGCCACACTAACCCTTGTTGGACAAACACTTGGTGCAAAAAAAACAAAAAAAGTGCACGAGATAATAAAAAAAGGAATGATTTTTTCATTCACCTTCCTAACAATTTTAGAAATACTTATTCTTATTTTTGTTAAAGAACTAACCTCTTTTTTTATAGAGAACAATTTAGCAGTAATGAATGAAGCAATCACTTCAATAGTAATGTTTGTATTATTGTTTGGATTATTTGGAGCAAATGTAGTAATATTAACAGCGTATCGCGGAGCGGGAAAAACCACTATCGCAATGATTCTTTCATTCGCAAATATTTTTACACAAATAATTGTATCACTAATACTAATTTTTATTTTCAATATGGGATTATTTGGGGTTTGGTTAAGTTATCCAATAACCACTATAATAATTTTTATCATAAGTTATGGATACTATAAAACACACCCAATAGAAAAAAGCATTGTATGATTTGTGATGATTATGAGTAATGTTTATTTTAAAAAAATTAATTCGTATAATGAAACAGAAAACATTTCTTCTTCAGCTAAAGAATTGCTAAAAAAAATTGTCAAGAATGAAAAAATAAAATTAGAAAAAAATATTCCCCTCAAAGTTCATTTTGGTGAAAAAGGAAACGAAACGTTTATTCACCCAAAAAATTTTGTCGGAATAATTGATTATTTAAAATCAAAAAAATCTAAACCTTTTTTCACTGATACAAATGTTTTGTACAAAGGAGAAAGAACTTTCAGCAATACTCACAAAAAAATTGCTAAAGAACACGGATTTAATCAACTCCCAATAAAAATCGCTGATGGGGATCACGGAGAAAAATATAAAGAAATTAACATTAGTGAAGTGAATCCTAAACATTTCAAAAAATGCAATATTGGAAAAACAATTGTTGATGCAAAACAAATGATTGTAATCGCTCACTTTAAAGGGCATATTTTGGCAGGGTATGGAGGAGCAATAAAACAATTATCAATGGGGTGTGCTGCGAGAAGTGGAAAACTCGCAATGCACAGCAACTCAAAACCAATTCTAAATTCTTTAAAATGCAAAAAATGTTACACTTGTACAAAACACTGTCCAAAAAATGCTCTAATAATTGATACTATTGTTCCACGCATCAATTATGATAAATGTATTGGGTGTGCAATGTGTATTGCTGTTTGTCCATTCAAAGCAATATCCCCAAATTGGGTTTCAACCATGCCCAATAATTTTTCAGAAAAACTAGTGGAATACGCTTACGCTGCACAAAAAGGGAAAAAAATTATTTATTTTAATTTTCTTTTCAATATAACAAAAAATTGTGATTGTGATGGAAAAAAAATGAAACCAATCGCAAAAGATGTTGGAATACTAGTAGGAACAGATCCTGTCGCAGTGGATAAAGCATCATTTGATTTACTCCGAAAACAAGAAAGAAAAAAAGTATTCAACGGAGATTACACACTTGACTATGCAGAAAAAATAGGGTTAGGAAAAAAAGAATACAAACTAATAAAGTTAATTTAATTTTCTAATTAATTTTACAACCCAACCCAATATTTGATTTTACAACTCAATTTTTTTAATTTCTATTTAATTATTTTTTTATTTTTCATTTTACTTTTTCATTTTATTTTTTTAGTCTATTTTTTTATTTTATTAGTTTATTTTTTTATTTTATTTTTTTTCTTTGTTTCTTTTAATTTGTTTATAAATCATTTATCATTTTGTTGTTTTTTTATTTTGTCGTAGTTTATTTTGTTGTTGTTTATCATAGTTTATTTTATTATAATTTATTTTGTTGTTATTTTATTATGATTACTTCTCCATCTTTTAGTGTTTTGTATTTGATTTCATTTTCTTCATAGTATTCAATTAGTTCGTTCATTCCACTAACCCCTGGGTTTTCTTTATCGTGATGGGGGACTATTTGATAATCAATTAATCCTATCCCTTCCCATATAGTGTATCTTAGAACAGGGTAGGGTTTTTGTTCAATATCCTCTATTAATTCAATCCCTTTAAGGGTCGGGCCTATTATTGTTATTCCTGCTCCGTATCCTCCGTACACAATGTTTGTTTTTTCTTTTTGGAATTTTTTTAAAATATTTTCAAGTCCTGATAATCTCATTGCTTGTCTTAAAACAAACTCGTTTCCTCCTCTTACCCAAATTAGTCCAAAGTTTTTTAGTTTTTCTTCTAATTCTTTTTCTTTGTAAAAAAATTGTCGTAGTTCTATTTTTTCAACTTCAAAACCAGTGTTTCTTAATTCTCCCATATCCTTGTTTTCCATAAATCTTCTCCTATCAAGATCAGTGGTGTAATCAAGCGCGTTAGAAATGTAAGCCGTGTTTTTGTTTTTTCCAACCAATTTTAGCAAATCTTTTGGTTTGTCACCAATTTTTAGAGAGGATAAATAAAACTTCATAATTTACTATGATTCAAAGTTAATATAAAACACACTTTAAACGCATTTAAAATTTATTTCCAAAATTTATTTCCAAAATTTATTTCAAAATTATTCAAAATAATTCAAAATTGTTCAAGTTTTGATTAAATTTTATTTATTTTTGATTTATTTTTGGTTTGTTTTTGGATTATTATAAATTGTTTTGAATTGTTGTAAATTTGTTTGGGTTTGTTTGTATTAGTTTTTTCCCTAACTATTTGCCAAAGTTATTAAATTCCAAAGTTATTTATATAGATACTCATAAATTAAGTGTAGGTGATTTAATGAAATTAGTTAAATTGGGATTAGCATTATTGCTAATGTTTGGTTTACTATTTAGTGGGTGTATTCAAACTCCACAAAATGGTGAAGATGCAAACAAACCTCTTGTAGTTGATCAAAATCAACCAGTTGTTAGTGTTGGTAATGATAAACCACTTTCAACAGGATCTGATGATCCAGAAGATACTAACGCGGTTGGTGGGGATAGAACTGAAGAAGGTTGTTTAGTTGGAGCAGGATTTTCTTATAACGAAGAAATCGGTGCTTGTGTGAGGAATTGGGAATTCACAGAAGAATCAGATATAAACGCTGCAAGAACCGCTGTTAATTTCGTTGGAAAAACATACGGATTAGCAGTTGACGGTGACTTTTTCGAACGACTAAGATGTATTGGTTGTTACGAATTAACACTAGTTGATGCAGAATACAATTTCTATCCAATAGTAATAGATAATTGGGTTCCATCATACAAACAAACAGTAGCAGAAGATGCGAATCACGAAATAACTGTGGAATTTAATTCAGATACAAATGAATTAACTTTCACAATGGTACTATTAGCACCAAGATCATGTGATTCATTCGAATTAGTGAACAAAAGGGTGTTAGAATCAAACCCAACACAAGTTGTTATTGAAATGGAATCAGTAGCACCAAAAATGGTTTGTGCAGAAGTAATAACTCCACGTAATTTTGAAGGAACAATAAAACTTGGAGAAAAACCAGGAGTTGTTTCTGTAAAAATTGATGGAAAAATAGTTGCTTCAACAACAGAAATAAATTAAGAGAAATGAAAAAACTTTTTTTTAGTAATGATCCCTTTTGTGGGGGCCATTATTTTTTTATTTTAAATTAGTTTTTTTTTATTTAAACTATTTTTTTTATTTAAATTATTTTTTTAAATTTTTTAACTGGTTTTTTTTTTAATTCATTTTGTTCAATTATTTTTTTTAATACTTTTTTTAAGATTTTTTGAACCATTTTTTAGAATTAATTTTTTTTAAATGGTGTTGGAATTAAAAATTTAATTAAAAAATTTTTCCGAAGTTTTTGTTTTTTATAATTTTTAAAAAAATTGTGATTTGCAAATAATTGTATTTTTTAGAAAAAAGATTTTTTAAACGCCTTGGGAAAGACTTGAACTTTCGACCTTCCGATTAACAGTCGGGCGCTCTACCTACTGAGCTACCAAGGCCTAGTTTTTTTTTATTTGTTTTTTTATTTGTTTTTTTATCTAAATAATGTTTTTAGAAATAAGTTTATAAAAGCTCCTAAGTGGTTTTTTTGGATTAAACAAAATAATTAAATGCTAAGAAATTTATACTAAATTATGAATAGGGTAAGGAATAGAGTGAGGAAAAATAAAACAACACAAAATAAAGTGTCCCAAAACACAATTGCGCAAAACATAAATGCCCGGAATAAAATTGCGCAAAGAAAGGGAGTGCAGGGTAAGGGAAAGTTTAGGGTGTTGTTCAAAAAACCATCTTCTTTTTTTCCACGAGCGCGTATTATTGGTAGGGCTTTTAGAAATTTTACTACTCAAGAATCACGCACTTTTATTGTTAGGTTTGGAGGCAAGAGAAGATTTTTTCGTGTGCCCAAAAATAATCCAACAAAAGAACACGCTTCTAGTAGGTATGCTTGGATGAAAATTTTCAATATTTTGTATCCAAAAGTATCAGTAAAACCTGTTGGAGTTAGTTTAATGAAAAGGAAAGTTAAAGGAGAGGTTTTTACAGAGTATGGGGTGGTATCAGAAATTGTTAGAGGGCTCACTCCTGCTTACAAACAACAACAAAGAGCGTTTTATGATTTTTATGATTTGCCTGACGCGGTTTTTTTAACACAAGGAGAATTATCCCATATTGATTTTGTTTATAATGTCAAAAATGGGTTGATTAAAAAGATTTATGCAGAGAGTGGAATACGCGTAGATGATCATGTAGTGAATGTTGGGAACAGAAAAGGAAGTCCAGTGTTTTTTGAAACAGCACTTGATCCTACCCAAATGGAAAGATTCAAACGCTTTGTTTCCTCTCAATCACCCCAAAAATCCAAAAAAATAATGGAACTACTTGAAATAATAAAAAAAGCTAATAATCAATAAATCCAATAAATCAAAAATTTAAAAAAATTAATAAATCAAAAAAACTAAAAAATCAAAAAACCAAAAATGTGGGTTATTAGTTCGTGTTTTTGTGCGTTTTTTTTTAATTTTTACCAGTTCCCTTTTTATTAGTTTTATTTCTTTTTTATGTAAAATTATTGAATTAATTAAAAAGAAAAGGTGAGGGGGAATTTTGTTATGGAAGAAACAGTAAAGAATTTGATAAAAGCGTTCATTGGTGAAAGTCAAGCAAGAAATAGATACACTATGTACGCAAAACAAGCAAGAAAGGATGGGTATTATGAGTTAGAAGCAGTGTTTTTAGAAACCGCTGAACAAGAAAGAGAACACGCAAAACAATTATCAAAAATGATAAACCAATTACAAGCAAAAATGGGAAAAACCCCCGAAGCTGTTATGGTTGAAGCTGAAGGAGCAGCAATGTTTGCTACTACAAAAGAAAACCTAAAATGGGCAATTGAAGGGGAAGCGTACGAAAATACTACAATGTACCCTGATTTTGCAAAACAAGCAGTGAAAGATGGGTTGCCTGATGTGGCAAAAAAACTATCTGCAATAGGGGTTGCTGAAAAGCATCACAAAGAAAGATACGAAAAATTACTAAAAGTAATAGAAGACGGGACACTATTGAAAAAAGAAAAACCAGTGATTTGGTATTGTAGAAAATGCGGATATGTTCATATTGGAACAAATCCCCCAGAAAAATGCCCTTCATGCGATCACGAAAAAGAATACTTTTATATGGGAAACGAAGAATACTAAATCAAGTAAAAACAAGGACTTCTTGTTGTGGGGGAATCCTCCCCCACTTTTTTTGACAAAAAATTTTGAAATATATAAAAATCCACAAAGAATTTGTGAAAAATGTGTGCGAATTTTGTTGAAAATTTATGAAAAATTTACAAGAAATTTGAAGAATTTTGTAAAAATTTTGTAAGAAATTTATGCGAATTTTGTAAAAATGTTGGACAGGGAGTTATAAGAAATTCATTTTTGTTATGTAATTTCTCTTTTTTTAATTTTTTAATATTTTTTATAACAAAATTTTTTAAAAAACAAAAATTGTGTTATGAATAACTATGGTTATTTTGAATTTAATCGCTGATTTAAATGGTTTTAGTTATTTTTAATACTTTTTATTAAAAACTTCATCTACATAACACTTTTTTTAGTGAAAAGCTCAATTAATTGATGATTTTTGATTTTATTGGTAATTATTTTGTTATTTTTGGAAATATGGTTTTTTAACACTTTTCGCAATTTTCATTAATCGTTTGTATGTTGGTTGATTGTGTGTTTTGTTGATTTGAGCCGTTTTAATGGCTTAAATCAAGAATTTGCTTTTTTTTTAATTGGTTGTTATCACTCACGGTGAGTAAAATAAGCTCATTTTGGGCTTAATTTTTAAATTTAAGTGTTATTTTCTTATACATAAGCATAGGGGTTTATAAAGGGGTTCGGCATCTATATATTCAATTATAAAATTACATGCTATTGCATGGGGTGATTATTGTGAAATCTTTAATTGATGAAGCTATGAGTAAGTCAAGCAAACCTGCTACTGACGACAGATTAGAAGAATTTGGTACACCAAAAATAATGGTTGTTGGTGCTGGTGGAGCTGGATGTAACGCAGTTAATAGATTAGCTGCTATGGGAATAAGTGGAGCACAACTTGTTGCAATCAACACTGATAAACAACACTTAGCTATTGTTAACGATGAAATAACTAAAGTGTTAATCGGAAAAAGTGTGACAAGAGGGCTTGGTGCGGGTGGATACCCTGAAGTTGGAGCAAAAGCTGCAGAAGTATCAAGAAACGCACTTGAAGAAATCCTAGCAGGAGTAGATATGCTTTTCTTATCTGCTGGAATGGGTGGTGGAACAGGAACTGGATCAGCACCAATTGTTGCAGGAATTGCAAGAGAACAAGGAGCAATTGTTATCGCTATGGTAACTTATCCTTTCGCTTTAGAAAAAGCAAGATTAGCAAAAGCTGAAGATGGTATAGAAACACTACAAAAAGTTTGTGACACTGTTGTTGTAATTGATAACAACAGATTGGTTGAACTTGTACCAAACCTACCAATCCAAGATGCTTTCAAAGTTGCTGATGAAGTAATTGCAAGAACAGTAAGAGGAATAACAGAAACAATTACACAACCTTCACTAATCAACTTGGATTACGCTGATGTAAGATCAATAATGTCAAACAAAGGATTGAGTGTTATTGCTGTTGGTGAATCAAAATCAGTTGATAAAGTTAACGAAGTTGTTGAAGACACTTTGAAGAACTCTTTACTGGATATAGATATTGGTGGAGCTACAGGATGCTTAATACACATCACTGGAGGACCTGATCTAACACTAGGAGAAGCTAACGCTGTTGGTGAAATGTTAACAGAAAGAATTGATCCAAAAGCTGTTGTAATATGGGGAGCAAGAGTTGACCCAACATTTGAAAACAAATTAGAAGTAATTTGTATTTTCACAGGAGTACACTCACCATACATAAAAGCATCTTCAAAATACACAGGAAAAAGTGATAGTAGAAGTTCAAGAGGATCTTCAAGAGACAGAGACCTTGACCTAGATTTCATAAGGTAAACCAATAAGTAAAACAAATATTTTAAGTGTGATGGTGCCAAAAGGTACCATCACCGCCTCCTTTTTTAAAAATCAAGAGTTAATTTTAATTATTATCTTGGCCGTTATCCAATAATTATTTTAATTCTAATTATTAGTTGTTATCCTAATTCAATAGTTGTTCAATTGTTATCCTAATTCAATTGTTATCTTAATTCAATAATTATCCTAATCCAATAGTTATCCTAATCCAATAGTTGTTCTAATTATAATTTAATTTGTTCTTTTTTCATTCATTTTTCTTAGTTCTCTTATTCTTGAAGCAGCTGATTCTATTATTGATAATAGTTCTAGGAAGGTTTGATCTGTTGATTCGCTTTCTTTTGAAATTTCTTTTATTTGGTTATGGTATGCTTTGGTTAATTTTTCTCTCAAAATCGCATCATTTATTTGCATTTTTGAAAAACATGCTTTGCTTATATTTGGATATTCTTTTGATAAGTATTCTAGATTTTTATCAAGCAATGAATAAATTTCTTTAAACTCAACAACATAACTTCTAGCCAGGTTAGCATTTTTTTCTATTGCTAATTGATTCAAATTACTAATATCGCTCGCCAAGTTTTGTATTCTCTTAATTTCGCTTAATGAACGAACATATATTCCTAGTTTTTGCGCACTATTGTCTCCTAGTTTTCTTTTAGATATGTCAAAAAGAAATATTTGTATTTTTTTGTTAATAAAATCTCCTAAAGAAACAAGTTTTGTTACTCGTGAAAATAAATAATTTTGTTTTTTCAAATCATCTTTAGTGTCAAGCGACTCAACCGCAGCCCTAAAAGTATCGTGAGTGATATCAATAGCGTTTCTCATTTCACTCTCAACGAGTTTAAATGCAAGAGTAGTATCTTCTGGGATTTTGTTTGGCAAGTATTTTGTTTTGAAAACAATTTCTTTCTCATCACCAGGAACAAGAAACTCAATTGCTTTTTTCCAATAATTAATGATTATTAAGAACACTATTGCGGTGAATACATTGAACAATACATGTGCATTTGCTATCATTTGTGCTTCATTTCCTCCAAAAGAAATAACTAAATCAGAGAAAGGAATCAAAAAAGGAAGTATTAGTAAAACCCCCACTACATTAAAAAAAGTGTGAGCAATTGCGGTTCTCCTAGCAAACAAATCCATTTTTCTTGAAGCAATTAAAGAAGTAGTGGTTGAACCAATGTTTGCTCCCAAAATGATTGGTAACCCTTGAGCAAAAGTAACTAACCCTGATTGGGCAAGAACAATAATTACCCCACTAGTAACCGAACTTGATTGCATCATTACTGTAAAAATAAATCCAACAACCACTCCTAAAAGAGGAGAAGAAAGATTAGAGAATAAATCCAAAATAAAAGGATCCCTAACAAATGGTTGAACTGTGACTGAAAGTAAATTCAAACTAAAAAAAACTAAACCAAAATAAAACAATGGTTTTCCAACAAATTTGTACTTCCTTCCAAAAATATCTATTACAAAACCAATTACGATAAAAATCGGGGCAACATAAGTTAGGTTTAGTGCTACGAGTTGGGAAGTAATAGTGGTTCCAATATTTGATCCAATAATTATTCCAAGAGTTTGCCCAAAAGAAAGCACTCCCGCATTAACCAAACTAACAGTAATAACAGTGGTTGCTGCACTTGATTGAACTATTGCAGTAACAATCGCCCCCAAAAACACTCCCACAACAGGGAATTGAGTTAATTTTGAGAGTAAATTTCTAAAATTCTCTCCCAACGCTTTTTGTACCTCTTTACTAAAATTATCAATCCCATACAAAAATAATGCAAGTGCGGCAAAAATTGAGAAAAACAATTCCCAACTAAAAAACTCAAACATACAACAAAAATAATCATTCAAGTATATAAACTAAGATATTTGAGTGCAAAACGAGATATTTGGTTGGTAAATTAAAATATTTGAGTCTAAATTAAAATATTGGAGTATAAATTAAGATAAATTAAAATATTTTGGTGTTTTGGAGTTGATTGAGTGATTGGAAGTTGATTGAGTGATTGGAAGTTGATTGAGTG
>JGI24712J26585_10000197_pt1 | contig 50430 bp, 41 predicted proteins | sample BioPla3DNA2_FD_26585 | JGI IMG/M metagenome (IMG submission 26585) | reverse complement strand
AGGGGGTCATTGTTTTTTTATTTAAAAAAACTCTGTAACCCTTGATATATAAAGAAGTTGTAACAAACAACGGGGTGTCATACTTGACACTACCATTAATAAGAGAGGGAAAGAAAAATGAAAAAGAAGGTTGCCTTTATATGTGTCCATAATTCATGTCGTTCCCAAATGGCTGAAGCCTGGGCTAAAAAATTAGGCAGTGACGTATTAGAAGTGTATTCTGCAGGGACAGAAGAATATCCCGAAGTAAAACCCTTGGCAGTCAAAGTCATGGAAGAAGTGGGGATAGATATGAGTAGTCATTATCCTAAATTACTTAGAGATATTCCCGGAGAGGTCGATTATCTGATTACTATGGGGTGTAATGTAGAGTGCCCATATATACCCTGTAGCTATAGAGAAGATTGGGGGCTAGAAGACCCTTCCGGAGGCCCTATAGAAGCGTATAGGGAAGCAAGAGAGTTGATTAAGGACAAGGTAGAAGATTTAATTAAAAAAATTAACAAATAAAATCTTATTTATATCAATAACTATAATTCAATAAATTTTTAGGAAAACACAATTTGCTTTGTTATGGATGTTAATATAATATTATAGAAGAAGACTTGCTCGTAGAGCAACGAGCAAGGTAAAATAAAAAAAGCTCACCGAGAAGATCTGTTCGTAGAGCCATGAGCAGGGTAAAATAAAGAAATCTCATAAAGAAGATTAGCCCCTAATTTTAGGGGCAATTTTAGTTTAGTGTACCTCTACATCAAATCCTCCAAAGTTTTTAAGGATATCGGTTACGGCGTCTACGTTTTCGTCTGTAGCTTTTGTAGTCAGAATGACTTTACCTTCTCTTAAACCTTGTTCATAACGTGGGGTGGCGCTTTCCGGGATACCCAGGTCAATAAGTCCTCCTACGATGCCACCGGTGATTGCGCCGGACAGTAAACCGGCGATGGGGCCCGCTGCTGCAATGACTCCAAGACCGGGAACAACAAAGGAACCGGCTCCTATTAAAAGTCCTGCAAGACCACCCAGGACGCTCCCTGTAGTAACACCGTCGGAGATATTATCGTTGGTCATCTGATCTCCTTCCGTATTGTTTTCAGCTCCATCTTTAGCAACAATCGAGATATCGTCCATACGAAGATTTTGACTTCTTAATTCATAAGCTGCATTTTCAGCGTCTTGCCTGGTATCAAACAGTGCAATTACGGTTTTATCCATGATATAGCCTCCTTTCATCCATAGTTTAAGTTATTTCCATAAATTTATTCATGGATGCTTTTAAAATTTGGAAAACTAATATAATATATAAATGAATATGGAGAACTTTTGGAGGTATTCAATGCTTAAAAATATAGCTATTCCAGAGGAAGTCGTAGAGATTATTTCTACATTAAATGAAAATGGTTACGAAGGATATATTGTTGGAGGCTGTGTACGGGACCTTTTAATGGATAGAACCCCTCAGGATTGGGATTTGACCACTTCCGCAAAGCCGGAGGACGTAAAAAAATTATTTAAGAAAACCTATGATACAGGCATTGCCCACGGTACCGTAACGGTCATCTTAAATAATAAACATTTTGAAATCACTACCTATAGAATAGAAGGCATCTATGAAGACCACAGACGGCCCAAGGAAGTTACCTTTACCAATGATTTAGAAGAAGATTTATCCCGAAGAGATTTTACGATGAATGCCATTGCCTATCATCCTAAAGAAGGATTTATAGATCCCACAGGAGGCATAGAGGACATTAAGAAAAAAAGCATACGATGTGTGGGTAATCCCCATAAGAGATTTGAAGAGGATGCCCTTAGAATGCTAAGGGGGATTCGATTTTCTTCTCAGCTTGATTTTACCATAGAAGAAAATACCTTAGAAGCCATTAAAACCAATGCCCATCTTATTGCATACATAAGCGCTGAAAGAATTAAAGAAGAACTGGATAAAATTCTTTTAGCAAGTTATACTAATAAATTCATGCTTCTGCATGAGACGCGCATTCTTAAATTTATCCTTCCTGAAGTGGATCAATGCTTTACGGTAGAACAAAATCACCCACATCATGTGGATAATGTGGGCATTCACACCCTAAAAGCATTGGAAGCTGTGGATAAAATCCTGACTTTAAGATGGACTATGCTTCTCCATGACATTGGAAAGCCGGAGCATAAAACCACCGATGAAAAAGGCATTAACCATTTTCACGGTCATGTGGAGAAAAGTGTGGAACTGGCAGAAAAAATCATGCTAAGGCTTCGATTTGATAAGAAAAGTATGAATCATATTTTAAAGCTTATAAAATGGCATGATAACAGAATAAAAGAAGATAAGCAGTCTGTAAAAGAAGTACTTTATCATATAGGAGAAGAAGCCTTTTTAGACTTATTAAAGGTACAAGCAGCCGATGCCATCGCTCAAAACCCCGCATATTACCAAGGAAAAGAAGACAAGCTTAAAAAGCTATATAAAATTTTTGAAGAAATTAAAGCAAAGAATGAATGCTTTACCTTAAAAGATTTGGCGGTAAACGGCCAGGATTTAATTAAGACAGGCATAAAAGAAGGGAAGCAAATAGGCGAAATTCTTGACTATCTTCTTAAAACAGTCATAGAAAATCCAGAGCTTAATGAAAAAGAAATCCTTCTTTCCCGTATAAAAGAAAAATATAGTTTATAATAAAAACCCCATGTTATAAAAGAACTATATCTATATGTTCTCTATAACATGGGGTTTTTAAGGAGGGAGGAAAGAATTATTCTTCTGTTTTTTCTGTTGTTGTAAAATGGTCTATGGTTAACTCTGCTGGCAGCAGAGAAGTCCCTTGGACCTTATAAATAAATTTTTTATCGCCTAAAGTAACATAAGTATCTTCGTCTTCATCTACGGTATTGCCTACATATAGGGTTAAAGTGGAATCCTCTTGATCACTTAAGTACAATGTTATGGTAGCCCGTGGTTCTTTTAGTCCATACGCTTCCAGGGCTTTATCATCTGCATGATCCACTGTAAACTCTTTAATCACCTTTCCTCTTAAAGAAGCCAGAAAGGTATTGACTTTAACTTCATCTAGTTCTTGATTGTCGCTGTACCAACGGGCTAGAAGATCTTCTTCTTTGGAAGTGATAGAAAAGGCTGTATCATTATTTTTTATTTCAATCTTTTCTACATATTCCTCACTAAAAGATAGAAGACTCTTATCCCTAAGGGAATTTACATCTAAATCTATCTCATCCCAAAGGGAAGCATTCATGGTATATACTTTCTTCGTATTTTTATCGAGGACATAATATCCCTTTCCCAGAGGAGCGGCATTTCCAAGACTTAAAGTGTTGGAGCTTCCGGCATCATCCGTTAAAATAATGCTTTTAGATGGAGCATTAAGCCCATAAACCGATAAATCTTTTGGATTTTCTTCAACCAAGCCATTGGATTTGGGTGATGAGAATCTGGACAGTATCGTCTCAATGGTATAGGAATTTGCCGGATATTCGATAGGAGAAGCTATATCCCATGTGGTGCCGTTTCTTTTAATCTTTATAGATTGGTCTTCTCCTAAGATATCTATTTCGGTAATTTTATTTTGATCCTCCTGCCAGATAAGGGTTTCTTTCGTTTCTTCAGTAAGCTTCTCTTTTTGAAAATATTGATAGTAAGCAAATACTGCTATAAACAATCCTAAGGCTATAAGGGTGGGAAGAATCTTTTTCACAAAGATCGCCTCCTAAAGTATATCATTCCGCCAAATATAAAGACAAAAAGAGGGATGAGTAAAACCGATATACCAAAGATTAAAAGCGCTTGACTTCCAATGAGCACAAGAGGTTCTGAGGTATAGGTTTTTGGAGGGATATCCACTACAGCGGAATCCGTGCTGAACCATTTTAATGCACCAAAAAAGATTTCGCTGTTTCCAGCCAGTCCAATCACTTGATCGTGGGCAAAAAAGGCATTTCCAATGACGAAAAGCTGTGTTTTTTTAGTGTCATCCAGTTCTTTTTCGGAAGCTATGGCAATAGGTTTTTCTTCTGAGGTTTGCAAGACAACATTGGCAGCCATATCGCTGTTTTCATTAACAGACAATCCCCTTGCTCTTGGAATAATGGTTGCGATTCTGTCTTCCTCCAGCTTTTCTATAATTTCGTGGTAGACATATTCCGGAATCAGGGTTTCTTCATCCCCGGAATAATTGCGGTTAGGATCGGTCAAAATATTGTCCTCCACAGTAATGCCGTAAGCTGCAGAAAGTTCTTTTAGATTATTAAGCTTTTCTCCCTCAGTATAGTAATTAAAAGCCAACACCATTTTTCCGCCCTTATCAAGGTAAGCCTTTAATGCATCAATTTCTTCCGAAGTATAATCGATCTGAGGACCAATGATATAGATAATGTCAGCGTCCTCTGGAAGACTGGTCTTTCCGGTTAGGGAATAGCTTTCAACCATAACGCCCTTTTGCTCCAGGAGAGAGCTTAGGACGAGTAAATCCTGATCTTTTTGAAACTCTCCATGGCCTTCTAGGATATATACCTTGGTCTGCTTTTCGGCAGTCACATCTAAGATTGCTTGAATAAGAGAGCCTTCCCCATCAAAATACTGTTCTCCCGTTTCATAATTCGTACGAATTAAATCATAGGCAGGAACCTGTTTTGTTCTTTTACTCGATGAAACCACGGAAGTATACATAGAATCAATCTGATATTCATTGACGAGGCTCGGATTTTTCATAGGGTCAAGGATTTGCATGGATATTTTATTGTTTACACTGTGCATATTTTCATAGAGCTGATTGACATCCATTGCAATAGAGTCCGACGGCTCTGCAAAAAATAAAATTTCCACTTCTTCATTCACATCTTTAAGGGCATTTTTTCCTTCTTCTGAAAGAGAATATATTTTATCTCGGGTTAAATCCCATTTTAGCTTAGAAGAGCCAAGCATTAGATTAATAAGAATGACAACCCCTACTACAGCAATGGTAAATATAACCGAGTTTGTTCCGTATCTAAGATTCTTTTGAAACTTTTTTTTATTCATAGGGACCTCCTCACTTTACTACTGAAGCCATCGACTTTTGATTACTTTTATGGTTAAAAACAAAAATACTCCTGTAAAACTTAAATAATAGATGATTCCCGAAAGAGAAACAATACCACTTTGAAAAGGTGCATAGGGTTCAAAAAGACTAAGGACTTTAATGAACTCCTTTGAAATACCCGAAAACATACTTTGCAAAAGATCCACAAGCCAGAAAAACAGCAGAAGGCCAAAGCTGATGATTCCGGCGATAATTTGATTTTCCGTTAAGGAAGAAGCAAAAACCCCTACGGAAAGAAAGGCAAAGCCAAGCAGGATGTTGCCAAGATATGAAGAAAAGATAATTCCCATATCGGGCTTTCCAATAATAGCCACAATGATAACATGGATCAGTGTCAAGCCCAGGGCGATTAAATAAACCAAACAGGCACTAAAAAATTTCCCAAGTACGACCTTTTCTACTGAAATTGGAGAAGAAAAAATCAGTTTTTCTGTGCCGTTCTTTTTTTCCTCCGTAAAAAGTTTCATCGTTAACATTGGTGCAATAAATAAGAATATCATAGGCCAACTGGACATGGCATATTGAATATTGGGGGAGTTTCCGCGAATGACAAAATCGCTGAATAAAAATCCCGTTAAAAGCAGAAAAAATCCCATCAATATGTAAGCCTGAGGAGAGTAAAAATATCCCTTTAATTCTCTTTTACAGATGATCCACATGATTTGATTCCTCCTCACTGGTATTTTCATTTAAAGTAATATGAAGAAATACGTCTTCAAGGCTCATCTTTTTAACCGTCATTTCCAGAATGGGCATTCTGCCCTCTGCCAGGGCATAAAATAAAGGACGGCGTAAATCTTTATCTTTTTCACCTTCCACTTGATATCCAAAGATCTTTTCACCTATTTCTTTAACCACTTCTACAGAGAGAATTCCTTGAAGGGATGAAATCGTGTAGAGCACATCTTCTTTAGGCCCTTCAACTTCTACATAAAGTTTAGAAACGCTTTGAAAACCTTGAGACAGATTTTCAGGGGTATCAATGGCAGCAATTTTTCCTTTATTCATGATAATAATCCTGTCACAGAGAGCATTTACCTCCGGAAGGATATGAGAGCTTAATATGATGGAATGATTTTTGGATAAAGCTTTAATCATCGTTCTGATTTCTCTGATTTGCTTTGGATCAAGTCCAACAGTTGGTTCATCCAGGATCAATACGTCTGGGTCTCCTACTAAGGCTGCAGCGATACCTATTCTTTGTTTATAACCTTTTGAAAGATTCTTTATAAGTCTATTTTTTACGTCCTCAATACCGCATAGATTCATTACTCTTATACATTCTTCCTTGCTTTTTTTAGGAATACCCTTTAACTCACAGCAAAATTTAAGATATTCAATAACCGTCATATCAGGGTATAGGGGAGGGTTTTCAGGGAGATAGCCTATATGCCTTTTTGCTTTTTTTGGTGCTTCTAATAAATCTATTCCGTTAATTTCTATCGTTCCTTCGTCCGGAACGAGTAATCCGCAGATCATATTCATGGTGGTTGATTTCCCGGCTCCGTTAGGACCTAAAAATCCTAGTATCTCACCGTCATTTAGAGAAAAGCTGATGTCACTTACAGCATTTAGGGAGCCATAAGTTTTGGATAAACTTCTAACCTCTATCATAAAAACACTCCTTTTGAGGTAATAATCATATATAGTATAATTTACCCTTGTGAACAATTTATGAACAAATTGTAAATTAGATGAAAAACACCGATTCCTGTCCTCATATTTTTTTATTTATTCTCATAAATATATATAGAATCCACTAAAATCGTGAATTCGTAAATAGAGCGGGGGTGAGACATTGAAAGGGCTAAACCCAGAAATCGTAAGAGGATTTGGATATAGGCTAAAGGCCTATACACCCTTTAGAAATTCTTTTATATGTGAAACGAACCAAGGAATAAAAGTCATTCAAGCAATGGATGGAGATATCCCGCAGCTTCTTTTTCAACATAGTGCGAAAGAGCATCTGTATCAAAATGGATTCAAATGGGTTGATCGGTTTTATATTTCAGAAAGAAATGCCCCCTATTATATCCATGAAGGGACAATCTATGTAATGACAGACTGGGTGGATGGAAGAGAATGCGATTTTGACAGTTTGGAGGATATTATTCAAGCGGTTTCTACTTTGGCGGATATGCATAAGGTATCAAAAGGAATGATTCCGGTAGAAGGAAGCCGCATAAAATATGATGAAAGAAGCCTGCCCTTGGTCATTAAAAAAAGAACCAATGAATTGTCCACAATGAAGAAAAGAATTAATAAGCAAAGTCGTATGAGCGATTTTGACTTGGTATTTTTAAAGCATTACAGGTATTACGAAGAACTCTGTATAAGATCCCTGGAATGGCTTGAAAAATCCGATTATAATGCAATCCATCAAAAAGTAAAAAAAGAAAAATGTTTTTGCCATAATGATTATACATATCATAATTTACTTATGGTTCCCAGCGGTGACTTATATGTTACCCATTTTGAAGAATGCAGATACGGCATTCCCATCTATGACTTGGTTTCTGTTCTAAAAAAGATTATGAAAAAACACAATTGGGATATTCACATTGCCTCTAAGCTTCTTTCTTTATATATGGAAAAAGTAAATATCAGTGAAGAAAAGAATATTTTAATCAGTCTTTTAATTCTTCCCGATGACTTTTTAAAGGTATGCAACCGATATTATAACACACGAAGAGCATGGGCGTCTCAGAGCCTTCTAAGAAAATTAAATCTTATTATAGAGCAAAAAGAAAATGTTGCCCAATTCATAGACTATATAGAATCTCTTTAGTTTCATATTTTGAAGCCGAAAAGGTTTCTTTTTTTTGTGCTTTTTTTAGTGTATAATGGAAGCTGTATAAAAAATGAATTGAAAAGAGGGAGTTAAGATGTCTGACAAAAAGAAGAAAAGCAGTGCAAAAGCCCAGTCTGACTTTATTCGATTCATGCTTTTAACAGGTTTAGGAGGAATAATCATATTACTCATTACTCTATTCGTGGTAGCCGCTACAATGACAAACAAGAAACCTAAGAGTAAAGAAGAATCCCCTAAAGAAGAGAAAGCTCCTGTAGAAAGACAAGCAACAGGAGAAATGGAAGAAGTTATAGGCGTTGTAATAAAAAGTCCTGGAAATGACACCATACAGATCCTGAATGTTGAAAATGAAAAAGAAATAGTTCTTCAGATTGAAAACGGCGTTGAGATGAAAGATATATATGGTCAGTCCATGAGCTTAAAAGAATTTAAAGTCGGAGATATGGTTGAGACAAAGTACGATAAGGGAAGCATGGTTCCTAAATATCTTAGAATAAGTGGAGAAGCCTGGGAGCAGGACCGTGTTAAAAACGTAAAAATCAACTTAGAAGGGAAAACAATAGAAATAGGAAACAATATTTATACCTACACGAATAATCTTATTTCAATGTATAAGGGAGATCCTATTTCTATAGATCAAATCGACGCCATAGACGAACTCACTTTAAGAGGCTATAAGAATTATGTTTGGTTTATTGATGTTAAGGCATCCCATGGATATATTAATATCACTGCTTCAAAGGATGAAGAAGGGACAGTAGAAATCGATAACGGCATGACCCTTCCTATAAAAGAAGCTAAAAATATTGCAGTTACTGAAGGTCAGCATAAAGTTGTCATCAAAAAAGAAGGCTATGAGCCGATTGCGAAAAATGTTCAAGTGGATTCCATGCAAACTGTGGAAATAGATTTAGGAGAAATGCAAAAGAAAGTTGGAAGGCTTCATGTAGTCGCTAAAGGTGTTTCAGATTATAAAGTATTTATTAATAATGTGGAGTACCCAGGCAATGAAGCTATCCTGCTGGAGTATGGGGATTATCATTTAGCAGTTAAAAAAGAAGGCTACAAAGATTGGAACAAGGATTTCAAAATGAATGAAGAAGTAAAGAGAATTGATGTAGATCTTCAAAAAGAAGAAGTGCCTCAATTTGTCAAGGTATCTATAGACACCAACCCTACCGGGGCAGAAGTATATATAGATGATAGTTTTATAGGCATATCTCCTATAGACGCACAGGTTCCTTATGGACAGCATAAGATTTCTCTCATAAAAGAAGGATACAGTCCTCTTCACATTCCCGTGAGCTTGGATGAAACGCAAAAACAAAGGAGTTTCCTGTTTACACTGCAAGAAGCAGCGAACGAATAAGGATAATTTCAGAAAATAACCACAAGACGCAAAATAAAAGCAAGTACAAAGATTGAAACGGGAAGGATTGACAAAGACTTTTTTATAAGTTAAATTATACTTATTATTAATACAGATATTGGGGGGTATTATGATGGAATTTATGGAAAAATACAATCAGTGGTTAGCAGATGACTACTTTGATGAAGAAACCAAAAAAGAATTAAAAGATATATCTGGTGATGAAAAAGAAATTCAAGAAAGATTCTATAAAGAATTAGAATTCGGAACCGGAGGCTTAAGGGGAATCATCGGTGCAGGAACCAACCGAATGAATAAGTATTCCGTAAGAAAAGCCACCCAAGGCCTTGCCAATTATATCTTATTAGAAGATGCTGAAAAGAATAAAGAAAAAGGTGTTGTTATAGCATACGATTCAAGACGCTGTTCTAAGGAATTTGCTTTTGAAGCAGCTATGGTGCTTAATGGAAACGGTATAAAAACCTATGTGTTCGAAGAACTTGCGCCAACACCGGAACTTTCCTTTGCTGTTAGACATTTAGGCTGTGCAGCAGGAATTGTAATTACTGCAAGCCATAATCCAAAAGAATATAACGGATACAAGGTATATGGCAGTGATGGGGCACAGGTTCCACCACCTTACGATGAAGAAATTATCGATGAAGTTCAAAAGATCACCGATTTTAGACAAGTTAAAATAATGGACAATGATGCAGCAAGAGAAGCAGGACTTCTTGAAATTATTGGAGAAGCAGTACACGATGCCTACATAAAAGAAGTAAAAGCACAAAGCATCAATGGGGATGTTGTTAAAAAGGTAGCCGATGATTTCACTATCGTGTATACACCTCTTCATGGAACGGGTAATAAACCGGTTATGAGAGTTTTAAAAGAAATAGGGTTTAAAAATGTGATCATTGTACCAGAACAGCAAAATCCAGACCCTGAGTTCTCAACTGTATCCTATCCTAATCCGGAAGATCCTAAGGCATTTAGCCTGGCGATAAAGCTTGCAAAAGAACATAATGCAGATATCATTATAGGCACAGACCCAGACGCAGACAGAGTGGGTGTTTTGGTAAGAGATGAAAAGGGAGAATACAATGTTTTAACCGGAAATATGACAGGGGTACTTTTGACAGAGTACTTATTATCTGCTAAAAAAGCAAAGGGAACCCTTCCTAAAAACGGAGCTCTTATTAAAACCATCGTAACAACAGAAATGGTACGAGCTGTTGCTAAAGAATATGATGTGACTTTATTAGAAGTATTAACTGGTTTCAAATTCATAGGAGAAAAGATCAAAGAATTTGAACAAACTGGAGAACATGAGTATCTATTCGGATTTGAAGAAAGTTATGGATATCTCGCAGGAACCTATGCAAGGGACAAGGATGCGGTCGTTGCAGCGATGCTGGCATGTGAACTGGCAGCCGTTTATAAAGATAAAGGCATGACTTTATATGAAGGCTTGCAGGCATTATATGAAAAATACGGCTATTATAAAGAAGGCTTAGAGTCCATCACCTTAAAGGGAATAGAAGGACTTGAAAAGATTCAGTCCATCATGACCGCTTTAAGAAATGATCCGCCAAAAGCATTTGCCGGACTTCAGGTATTAGAATTAAGAGACTATGAAGAACAAATGGCAAAGAACCTGATTACCAATCAAGAAGCAAAGATTCATCTTCCAAAATCCAATGTATTGTATTTTGTTCTTGAAAACAATGCATGGTTCTGTGTAAGACCATCCGGTACAGAGCCAAAGGTTAAGTTCTACTTTGGTGTTAAAGGAAAAGATGAAGAGGATGCAAAAGCAATACTTTCTAACTTAAAAGAAGACGTAATGGAAAAAGTAAAACAAATATAACAAATACAACAATGGGGTTGCCTTTTTTGGCATCCCTTTTTTATTGCATACTCGCGCATATTGTATTTTATAAAATCCTCTTGCATATTTAAAACTTTGTGCTAGAATATTATCTTGGTTCTCGCAAATAATATAACTGTATATTACATACAGAGGATATAGATATTTTATTACTTTAAGGGGTGACATGATGTCCACTCATTTTTTACTGGATATTGCTATTATCTTATTATTTACAAAAATTTTTGGATTAATTACTAAACGTTTTAGTATGCCTCAGGTGCTCGGAGCACTTTTAGCAGGGCTTATACTTGGACCGGCAGGAATTGATCTTTTGCATGAAACAGAGTTTCTTTCTTCCGTTGCAGAACTGGGCGTTATTGTACTCATGTTTTCTGCGGGACTGGAAACCGATTTGAAAGAATTAAGAAAAAGCGGGAAGGCTTCCTTAATTATTGCAATCATTGGTGTTATAGTACCTTTACTAGGAGGAGCTCTCGTTTCTTTTATATTTAATAAGAATATACTTCAAGACATATTCATTGGGGTTATTTTAACGGCGACATCCGTAAGCATTACCGTTGAAACCCTTCAAGAGATGGGAAAACTAAAAACAGAATCCGGAACAGCTATCCTGGGAGCTGCTGTTATTGACGATATATTAGGTATTATCGCTTTGACTTTAGTAACCAGTACAGCTACTCCCAATGCGCCTAATATCTTTATTGTACTGTTAAAAATCTTAGGATTTTTTGCTGTTTGTATTGTAGCAGGACTTCTGTTTTATTATCTTTTTCAATGGCTTAGCCAACATGAAGGCAAAAAAAGAAGAATTCCTATATTTAGTCTTGCCTTCTGCTTGGTCTTGTCTTATCTAGCAGAAGAATTTGGTGTAGCAGATATTACAGGGGCGTATATCGCAGGTTTAATTTTGTGTAACACCCTTCAAGCCCATTATATAGGAAGAAGAGTGGAAATTATTTCATATATGTTTTTATCTCCGATCTTTTTTGCAAGCATAGGGATTAAAACTTCCATAATGGGGATGGATGGAAGAATTATTCTATTTACAGTATTAATTGTTGCAGTTGCTATTCTCACTAAAATAGTTGGTTGTGGCTTAGGAGCAAAATTATGCGGCTATACTTCAAAGGAGTCTTATAGAATTGGTGTGGGTATGATTTCAAGAGGTGAGGTTGCATTGATTGTTGCCAATAAAGGAGCAGCCGTAGGATTGATGCAAGAGGCATTTTTTGCACCTATCATTATTATGGTGATTATTACAACTCTTGTTACCCCCATATGGTTAAAATTTGCATATAGACATTAAGAGGTCTAATTTTTTATCTAAAAGCTAATAGGCGGCCGTTGGCCGCCTATTTTTTGTTACATAGGAAATTCCACCGGATTTCCTATGTAACAAAAAAGCCTCTGGGCAGGATGCGCACTCGCGCGTATTGTATTTTGTCGACTTTGCCGATCGCGCTCGGCGCGAGAGTTTCGCTTGCGAAACACTTTCTTGTAGCACAGATTCATGCCTTTACATAATATGGATTATGAGCTAAGTGAAGGGAGAATCCGTATGTTAAAGGTGGGAGATATAGTCGTTAGAAAATCCTATGGCGGAGATATTTATTTTCGCGTGACAGAAATAAATCCTTATGGAATGGTAAAATTAGTAGGTTTAAGTTATAGAGTTTTGGCAGATGCCCCATGGCAGGACTTACAAAAGGTTTATTACGGTGCACCAAATCCATACAATGAAATGGCTTTATTGCAAGCAGAGAAAAATGTGAGAGCGATTTTAAAAAAAAGATTATCAGAAGAAACTCAAAAGGTTGCAAGGGGCGAATCTATTTTAAAAAAGCCCGGGAAGGTTCTTCATTTAGATGGAGACCCAGAGTATTTAAAAATTTGCTTAAAATATTACGGGGAGCTAAAGATTGACGTCGTTGGGAAAACTTTAGAGGAACGGGAACATCCGATCCAGGTTTTATCCCTTTTACAGGAGCATAGACCGGATATATTGGTCATTACAGGGCATGATTCCATATCCAAGGGAGCAGAAGACTATAAAGATATCAACAATTATAGAAACTCCAGGTTTTTTGTTGAGGCGGTTAAGAAAGCAAGGGAATATGAACCTAATATGGATCAATTGGTAATTTTTGCAGGGGCTTGTCAATCGAATTATGAAGCTTTAATTGAAGCGGGTGCAAATTTTGCCAGTTCCCCTGAAAGAGTTATGATTCATGCCCTGGATCCGGTATTCATTTGTGAAAAAGTAGCTTATACCTCCATGGCTACTATTCTTTCGATCAATGAAATCATAGAAAATACTATCACCGGAATTAAGGGCATTGGAGGATTTCAGACAAGGGGCAAGTATAGAGAAGGAGCACCAAGTATTATGTAGTTTTTTGAAAGTTTTTTAGTTTGATTTTTTTAGCAAATCTATTGACATACTATCAATAATTTTGATATAATCAAAAATTTATTGACATTACGACTAACTTGTGATACACTAGGATAAGTGACATAGGATGAGGTGATGTAAGTGATAATTCGGCAGGATCTTTCCCAAATTCGAAGAGATATCGAAGGGTGTGTAGGTAATAAGGTAAAACTTAAGACTAACAAAGGAAGGCGCAAAACCGTCATCAATGAAGGCATACTAGAAGATGCTTATTCCAGTGTTTTTGTAGTTAAAGTTAAAAATACATTTGAAAATACCTTCAGAAGAGTTTCTTACAGTTACACGGATATTCTAACTCAAACAGTCGAACTTTCTTTTTATAATGAAGGGGATCAGGAACAAAGTCAACTTATGTGATTTTGTTCTTTTTTTTATTTTTCTAGTCATAAATGCCTTAGGATCACTCATACATTTTATATAGACAAAGGTCCTAAGGAGGTAAATTTATGTCATTAGAACTAATAAAAGAAACCATAGAATTTGATCAGCCTGTCCGCAGGGAAACTACGCAGGTTATTGTAGAAGAAGACCTTATTGTACCCGATATTAAACCGGATATAGCTAAAGTTTTAAAAGTTGATGGGAAAATTGAGCTGGAACAAGTGGAAATTTCTGCAGATAGACTTAACTTTAAAGGACAAATTAAGATTTATGTACTCTATGCTGCAGATGGCTCGGATAGGTTGGTACATAGTATGGCGGGAACATTGACTCTGGATGATTTTATTAATGTGGACGGAATCAAAAAAGATATGCTGTATACTATGGAATATGATTTAGAACATCTGGACTACACATGGATCAACAGCAGAAAATTAAATGTTAAAGCCATCGTTTCAGTTGGAGCAAAAGTATCGGAAAAAAGAAAGAGCGAGATTATAGTCAATGCCAATAGTCCGCTGCCTATTCAGCTTCAGATGCAGCCTTTTACGTTTTATCGAACAGCAGCGACCAATCAGGACAAAATGATTATAAAAGATGAACTTATGGTGCCTGCAGGAAAGCCTAATATTCAGGAAGTTTTAAAAACCGATATAAGAATTTGCAATAAAGAATCTAAGGTAGGAGACGGAGTCGTTTCTGTAAAAGGAAATCTTAATATCCGGACGCTTTACGCAGGGGCTATGGCAGAAAATGAAATGGATTATATGGAACATCAAATCCCCTTTAACGGAACCATAGAATGTCCCGGAGCAGAAGAAGGCATGCATTGTAATACGGACATCAAGATATTAAACCAATACATTCAAATCCGTCCGGATTTAGACGGTGAAGAAAGAGTTTTAGAAATAGAAGCTGTTTTACTCGTTCATATCAAAATCATTTCCATGGAAGAAATACAAATTATTGACGATGCCTATTGCCCGGGTAAAGAAATAAAGCTGAAGAAAGAAAGGATTCCTTATCAAAAGCTTTTAAATAAAAAGCGAGACAGCGTTACTCTTAAAGAGGTACTAAACCTGGATGCCAATGCTCCAAACCTTGCCTATGTTTATAATATACAGGCTAAACCCCATGTAGAAGAAGTACGTCTTTTAGATGATAAGATGATGGTAGAGGGTAGTGCCGATATCAAGCTAACTTATATTACAGAGGATAAGGAAAATCCTATTTATGTTTACGACGGAATTATGCCTTTTAGACACAGCATAGACTTAAAGGGTGTTTCCATAGATAAAAAGGCAGATGTGAGAGTCGATGTGGATGATATTTCATGCAATACCAACTCCGTAAGAGATGTTGAAGTTAAACTGACACTTCAATTGGATGTGGAAGTTATGGATGAACAAGAAATAGATATCATCATGGATATGATTGAACAGGATATTGATCCGGAAGTTCTTATGAACATGCCCAGTTTAATCATTTATATTGTACAAAATGGGGATACTTTATGGAAGATTGCAAAGAAATATAATGCCACCATTGAAGAATTAACAACTATTAATGATATTGAAAATCCTGAAAAATTATATCCGGGGCAAAAACTTCTTATCATTAAAAAAGTATTAACCGTATAGGGCTTGCACAGCAAGCCTTTTTTAATTGCATAGGAAATTCCTCCAGATTTCCTATGCAATTAAAAGCCCTACGGGCAGAATGCACACTCGCGCATACTGTATCTTGTAGGATTTGCCGACCGCGCTCGGCGCGAGAGTTTCGCAAGCGAAACTCTTTCTGGCGGGAGGATATTTGTTGACTTATATTTGGCATAATGTATATAATATAAAGTATACAAAATTCGGACTGCAATGAATAGGGTGAATAACTATGCATGAAATTGAGTTGAAGGCGCGGGCAAAAATTAATTTAACCCTTGATGTTATAGGTAAAAGGTCTGATGGATATCATAATGTAGAGATGATCATGCAAACCATCAACCTATATGATCAGATTACGATTAGAAAGATGAGAGCCCCAGGGATTAAGTTAAAAACGGATTTAAAATGGCTTCCGGAAGATGAAAGAAATTTAGCATATAAAGCAGCAAAACTAATCGTTGAAACATATAACATAGATCAAGGCATTTTAATTGAGCTTAAAAAAAGAATACCTGTTGCAGCAGGGCTTGCGGGTGGAAGTTCGGATGCGGCTGCAGTTTTTGTAGGTCTTAATACAATGTTTGATTTGAATCTTCAAAAAAATGAGTTGATGGATTTAGGAGTGAAACTGGGAGCAGATATTCCGTACTGTATTTTGACGGGAACCGCCCTGGCTCAGGGGATAGGAGACAAACTGACAAAACTTCCGCCAATGCCTTTTTGCCATGTAGTGATTGCAAAGCCTCCAATTAGCGTGTCTACTGCCCATGTTTATAAAAGTCTTAACTTAGAAGAAATATCTTTTCACCCCAATACCCAGGATGTTATTGAAGGCATCAAAAAAGGTGATTTAAGACAAATTGCAAAAAATCTTGGAAATGTATTAGAAAGCGTAACAATAAAGGAACACCCTATTATTGAGGATATTAAGAACACTTTGGTAGAATACGGTGCTCTGGGAGCACTGATGAGCGGCAGCGGCCCTTCGGTTTTCGGACTTTTTGAAAGCAATAAAGAGGCCCAAGCTGCAGCCAAAGAACTTAGATTACATAGTAAAGCCAAGGATATTTTTGTCACCACTATATTTAATAGGGAGAGATTATAATGGACAAAGACACACTGAACGTAAACTTAAACGATTATCTTCCCCTGAGGGATGTTGTATTTAACGCTCTTAGAAAAGCAATTCTGTCCGGAGACTTAAAGCCGGGAGAAAGATTGATGGAAAAGCAGCTGGCAGAAAAGATGGGGGTTAGCAGGACTCCTGTCAGAGAAGCCATAAGGAAGTTGGAATTAGAGGGCTTTGTAGTCATGGTTCCCAGAAAAGGAGCACAGGTTGCCGAGATTACAGAAAAGGATATTCAAGATGTTCTGGAAGTTAGAGGAGCCTTGGAAGAGTTGGCTGTTAAATTGGCCTGTAAAAACATGGATGACAAAGACTTACGCAGTTTAAAGCAAGTTATGAAGGAATTCTCCGAGGCGTCTAAACGAGATGATTTAGACGGGATGATTGAGAAAGATACAGAATTTCATGATATCATTTTTAGAGCCACTAAAAATGAAAAGCTTATTCAGATTGTAAACAATCTAAGAGAACAAATTCATAGATACAGGGTAGCTTATTTAAAGAGTTTTGATGACTTTAAAGTGATTAATGAAGAACATGAACAAATTGTATTTGCTATTGAAAACAGGGACGCAACTTTGGGAGAAACAGTGGCGGCAAGACATATCAAGAATCAAGAAAAAGCAGTAATTCAATTTATAAGAAAAGGAACAGCGAAATAAGGTCTTCAGGTATTACCTGAAGGCTTTTTTTATTGCATAGGAAATTCTGCTGAATTTCCTATGCAATAAAAAGCTCACCGGGAAGAATGCACACTTACGTGTATTGTATTTTGTCGGCTTTGCCGACCGCGCTCGGCGAAAGAGTTTCGCGTGCGAAACTCTTTCTTGTATTGCAATGAATAAAATAAAGGAAAACTACAGAAAATGAGATACAAAACAAGGAGAAGAGGAAAATAAATGGAGTTGATCTTAAAGAAATTTGTCAGCATTTATTCCATATGGCCAATGCTCTTAACGGTTGGTATTGGAATGTTTGCTTTTTTTGTAGATTATAGGAGTCTAAAGGAGAAGGAAAATCTAAAAGAAGCTAAATGGGCTAAACGGATTGGATTAGTCTATATGATCGGAGGAGCCGGCCTTTTTATTTTTATTAAGCTATTAAGTTAACTTGGAGGAATACTATGAAGATCTTAAAGCAATGGTTGGGCAATAAACATCATAAAGGACAATGGGAAGATGAATTCCATGATGAAGAGAACAAAGTGACGATTCCTCTTTCAAAGGATTTAGAAAAAAATATTAAAAACTTAGAATTGCTTTTTAAGGATTGCGGAGATTTTGTAAAAAGAAAATTTCCTGTAGGTGTTAATAAAGAAATCAATATGTATATTGCTTATATCGATTTAATGATTGATCGCCGTATCATCGAGGAATCTTTATTGGAGCAGCTCATGCTGCAAGTACGAAGTGTTCCGCCTCAGATGGATAAAATTAAGTCGTCCATTTATGAATTTATCCGAGACGGGGGAATTGCCACTGCGGACATTAAAGAAGTAGATACCTTAGATGAAGCGACTTTGGCAATTTTGTCAGGAGACACGATTTTACTCATTGACGGCTATGCCAAAGTCATAGTGGTTGCTACCAAGGGCTGGCCTAACCGGGGCATCCAGGAACCGGATTCGGAAGTCGTGGTAAGAGGCCCTAAAGAAGGCTTTAGTGAAGCTCTTAGGATGAATACAGTTTTAATCAGAAGAAGAATCAGGGATACCAAGCTTAAAGTTAAACAGCTTCAAGTAGGCATTAGAAGCAGAACAGATATCGCACTGATGTATATAGAAGATATCGTGAGAAAAGATATCCTGGAGGATGTAGAAAAACGTTTAAAGGATTTTAAGATTGATGGGATTATAGACAGCGGACATTTAGAACAGCTTATAGAAGACGATTGGAGAAGTCCGTTTCCACAGATTCAGGCAACCCAAAGGCCGGATAAAGCGGCTTCTGCCATCCTTGAAGGAAGAATTGCCATTGTTGTAGATAATACACCTTTTGTGCTGTTGGTTCCAACGACTTTAAACAGCTTTTTTCAATCCTCGGAAGATTATTATCAGCGTTGGAGTATTATGAGCTTTACGAGAATGATTCGTTATATTGCAGGCTTTTTTGCAGCAGGAGCCCCTGGCCTTTATCTGGCATTAACAGACTATCATCCTTCCATGATTCCGAGTCAACTTACCATGGCTATCGCTGCTTCAAGAGAACAGGTCCCTTTCCCCTCAGTGATAGAAGTGGTGTTAATGGAACTGGCTTTTGAGCTTTTGCGGGAAGCAGGGACAAGGCTCCCGGGGCCCATAGGCAGCACCATTGGAATTGTAGGAGGTCTTATTATAGGACAGGCTGCAGTTGAAGCAAAGATTGTAAGTCCCATTGTAGTCATTGTGGTATCCGTTACGGCTATTTCCAGTTTTGCAATTCCGGATAATGCGTTAACTGTAGGCTTTCGTCTGGTAAAGTTTTTAATTATTGGTCTGTCGGCATTTATGGGCTTATATGGATTCTTACTTGGAGTTTTAATTGTACTTATTCATCTGGTTTCTCTAAAGAGCTTTAATATGCCCTATATGTCTCCCTTTGTTTCTGCCGGCATCAATCAATACGAGGATATAAAGGATTCAATTTTTAGAGTACCGACATTTATGATGAATAGAAGACCTATCTTCTCAAGTCCCGATAAAAGAGTACGATTAAAAACTAAGAAAAAAAAGAATGAGTAGGAGGACATTATGTTTTCAAAAAACGATAAAGTATCCATTCGTCAGGTAGAGATTCTACTCATTTTAGACTTAACCAGTACTTCTGTGCTTTCTTTTCCAAGAACGGCAGCAGAAATTGCTAACCAGGATGCATGGATTATTCTGATAGGAGCAACTCTTCTTGCTTTTTTATTTGGATATATTATCACAAGAGTGACTAAGCGCTTTCCAGGGGATACTTTTGTAGAAATTTCTTCAAAAGTATTATCAAAACCTGTAGGGATTTTACTAAGCATTCTTTTTTTGGGAAAACTCAGTATTACTATGGCTATGGAATTAAGAATTTTTGGAGAGTTAGTCAAACAGGTTCTGCTTCCTAGAACGCCTATTGAAGTGATTATGGCATCTATGCTTCTTATATGTTCTTATCTGGTGCGAAAGGGATATGAATGTAAGGCAAGACTTGGAGAAATCCTTATCTTTATCATTTTTATACCCCTAGTTATTATTTTACTGTTTGTACTTCCTGATACAGATTTTTCTAATTTAAAGCCTTTTCTTACAACTCCCCTTCCACAGCTTTTAAAAGGAAGCTATTTTTTAGCATTTCTCTATACGCCCATGGAATTTATTTTAATGGCGGGGCCTTTGATTAATAATCCTAAGAAAGCAGGGCGGATTACTTTTACTGCTATCGGATTTGTAGGAGTTTTGAATGTAGTATTAGCAATTATTACTATTGGCGTCCTGGGAGCTATGGGAACAAGACAGCAAATATGGCCGGTTATGACCTTAATGCAGATCATAGAAATCCCTGGGGCATTTGTTGAAAGACAAGATGTCCTCATGATGATTTTTTGGATTTTATCCGTATTTTCCTTTATTAGTACATTGATGTATTTTATCAGTTTTATCATAACAAGAATCTTAAAGGCAGAAGAACATAGTTTTTTAGTGCTTCCTTTGGTTCCGATTGTATATTTAATATCCCTTATTCCGGATAATATTGTAGAGGTCTTTAACTGGATTGAAATTCTTGTTAAATACTTCAGAATATTATTCTTGTTGCCGATTCCTCTTCTTATTTTAATTGTAGCCAGGTTAAGAAAGCTGGGTGAGTCCATTGAAGAAAAATAAAATTTTAATTGTATGTATCCTTTTAAGCATATTCTTGCTTACAGGATGTTGGGATAGTATGAGTATTGACAGAAGAGCATTTGTTTTGGGATTAGGGATAGATAAATATATTTTTGATGAAACAAAAGATGAGCCAAGTCTAAATACTCATTGGACCAAGTACAGGATTGCTTTTTCAATTCCCAATATTTCTAAATTCGCAGGAGAACAAGGGCTTACCGATGAGCCAAAGTTTGTACTGGTCAGTACTGGTCCAACATTTTCTAATACCTATAAAGGAGTGGGAGGACGGCTTAATAAAGTACCTTATTTTGGACACGTCAAGTCCATCGTATTTGGAAGTGAACTTTTAAAAGACAAGGTTCTGTTTAAAGAAGTTTTGGATACCCTTCAAAGAAATTCCGAGTTTAGCAGAAGTATTCCTATAGTAGCGATTGACGGAGCCGCGGATGAAGCGATTAAAGCGGTTCCTCAGAGTAATCCTCTGCTGAGCATTTACATTAATCAGCTGATTGAAAGCAATAAGAGTGAGACTCTGCAGTTTAAAAAGAAAGACTTAGGAGAGCTTCTCCAAAATTTCCAGGAAGATAAGATGACGATGATTCCAAAGCTCACAGTAGGAGAAAAGGATATAAAAATTGCCGGAGCAGCCATTATTAAAGACTATGAATTAAAAGGATGGCTGAATGAGAGAGAAACCAGAGGGGCTCTTTGGATACAGAAGAGAAACCAGAGGTTTGAAGTCAGTGCGCCTTATGAGGACTTTCATGTAGCATATCATGTATCCAATGCAAAATCAAAAATTAAATTTGGCAACAAAGAGGATGAACTTTCCTGTCATATTGATATTCAGGCAGAAGGGAATCTTGATGAATTTATATTGGATAAAAGTATCCTTAGCACAAAAGAAATAAAAAAAGTTGAAGAAGCCATCGCAAAAGTCATTAAAGATGAAGTGCTTAATTCCCTTAAAATCCTTCAGGAAAAATACCAGGCTGATGTTATTGGGCTCGGTAAAGAATTAGAAAGACAACATCCAAAGGAATGGCTAAAAGTTAAGGATAATTGGGAAGAAGTCTTTGAACACCTGCCTATTTCAGTGAATGTTAATATATTTATTCGTCGTGTAGGACAATCAAAATAGATTCTTTTGTATAGAAAGATTATAACTGGAAATACTAAAAATAAATTGAAAAGGGGGAATTATGATGAAACTACTCAATTGGTTTAAGAAAGAAAAGAACTTTTTATTTGCATCGATTATTTTAGGGACATTGATTACAGGAATCATTCTTCAGTATTCAAAAGCATATTCAGAAACAATACAAACAGGTATCGCTGACAATGTTATTCGCTTTCATGTTATAGCCAACAGCGATTCAGAGGAAGACCAGGAGTTAAAGAAAGAAGTAAGGGATGCCATTTTAAATGAAATGAGCCCTATTCTTTCGGAATCCTCTTCAATTGAAGTATCAAGAGAGCTTCTTATAGAAAATATGGACAAAATGAAAGCTATTGCAGAGGATGTAGTCGCACAATGGGGTAAAAACTATTCCGTTAAAGTTACTCTGGGACCGGCAGTATTCCCTACTAAGCAATATGGAGATATAGTTCTTCCAACAGGAGAATATGAGGCCCTTAGAGTCTCGATTGGAAAAGGCGAAGGCAAGAACTGGTGGTGTGTTATGTTTCCACCCCTCTGCTTTGTGGACGTTACCCATGGGGTAGTACCTGAAGAAACGAAGAAAGATTTAAGAGGCGTACTTAATGAAGAAGAATTTAAAATAGTCACTCAAGCTAGATATGAAGAAGAGGTTCCTGTTAAAGTAAAACTGAAAATTGTAGAATGGTGGCAAGAAAGAAAATACGATAAAAAACATCAACTTGTAAAAAAAGAATTATGAAAAAATCATAATTCTTTTTTTTGCTATTGCAAGGAACACTACTTTTGATTAATATTAAATTGTTTTGTTTATTATTTTATTGCAAAGAATTGGAGGCAGGCGGTTGAGAAGAATAGATCATACAAAGACCCCATTATTTACAGCATTAAAAGAACATATGAATAAAGACGTTATACCCTTCCATGTACCGGGGCATAAATATGGAAGAGGTAATCCGGAACTTTTGGAATTCTTCGGTGAGAATACTATGAAAGCAGACGTAAACGGGATGGAAGACCTTGATAATGCCTGCAATCCTATTTCAGTCATAAAAGAAGCCGAAGAATATGTAGCAGACGCCTTTGGGGCAGAAGAAGCCTTTTTCCTGGTGAATGGGACAACTTCCGGAATACAAGCAATGATTATGAGTGCCGTAAGACCCGGAGAACAAATCATTATTCCTAGAAATGCCCACAAATCTACAATAGGAGGCATTATTTTAGCCGGTGCAATTCCAATCTATGTGCCCTCAGAGATTAATGAAGAACTGGGGATAGCCATGGGCGTATCAGCAGGGGTAATCAAGAAGGCTTTGGAAGTACATGATTTTGCAAAAGCCGTATTTGTTGTCAATCCCACTTATTACGGGGCAGTATCAGACTTAAAATCCATTGTCCGAAGTGCCCATAGAAATGGTACAGCGGTTTTAGTGGATGAAGCCCATGGGGCCCATATGCATTTTCATGATGAATTTCCTCTGACGGCTATGGAAGTCGGAGCAGATATGAGTGCATGCAGTACCCATAAAACCGGAGGAAGCTTAACTCAAAGCTCCGTACTGCTTCTTAGAGGCAATATGATTGAAAAAGAAGTTGTAAAACAGGTGTTAAATTTAAACTTCACAACCAGTGCGTCCTATCTTTTGATGGCTTCCATTGATACTTCGAGAAAACTCATGGCAACACAAGGGGAAGCGATGCTTACGGAGACCTTAGAACTTTGCAGATATGCCAGAGAAAGATTAAATGAAATAGAAGGGGTTTATGCTTTCGGCAGAGAACTGGTAGGAACTCCGGGCTGCTTTGATTTAGATGAAACAAAACTTGGCATTCATGTAAGAAGGCTTGGCATTACTGGTTTTGAAATGGAGAAAATCCTTAGAAAAGAATACAATATCCAGGTGGAGATGTCAGATATTTATAATGTCATGGCGATTATCACTCTAGGAGATAGAAAAGAAGACATTGATAAACTGGTTGATGCAGTGGCTGATATTGCTAAAAAACAAGGAGTTCATGAGGTAAAGAATATTGTTTATATGCCGGATATGCCGGAGCTTATCGTATCTCCAAGAGACGCTTTCTATAGCCCTAAAAGAGCGATTCCATTAGAAGAATGTGCCGGACATATCTGTGCAGAAATGATTATGGCATATCCTCCGGGAATTCCTATTATTTGCCCGGGAGAGAGAATTACAAAAGACATCATTGATTATGTAAAGTTGTTAAAAGAAGAAGAGTGTCAAATGCAAGGAACGGCAGACCCCTATGTAAATTATATAAGAGTTCTTGGAAGAAGTGTGGGAGAGTAAAGCAGGTACAATTAATCGTACCTGCTTTTTTGCGTTTAAAAGGATAAAAAATAGATTTTAACAAATAATACTATCAGTACTCTTATAAGGCTTTAGGAGGTTAATCATGAATACCAGAAGAGTCATACTGATTGTATTATTTTTTATCATGATGCTCAGTACGGGTGCTGCATTCTTTACAGAATACATCACACCCGATGCAGTAGAAGCCGCTACATATACCTGGGGCTCAGAAGGCTCCACCGTCAGAGAAATTCAAACCAAATTAAAACAATGGGGCTATTATAATGGAACCGTTGATGGGAAGTACGGCTATCAAACCTGGCTGGCCGTCAGAAAATTTCAGGAGAAAAACGGAATCAAAGTAGACGGTATAGCAGGGCCTGCCACCTTAAGTAAAATAGGAATTAATACGGNAGGAGGAAGTACGGCTTCGAACACAGTGTATTCCTGGGGGGCCAGGGGAGAAACGGTCAGAGAGATTCAAAGAAGGCTTAAGAACTGGGGCTATTATGATGGAAGTGTTGACGGCGTATATGGCTATGGAACTTGGGCTGCCGTAAAGAAGTTTCAACAAAAAAACGGTCTAAAAGCAGATGGCGTAACCGGTACTTCTACTCTACAGGCATTAGGAATTGCCACAGGAAGCACTCAGGGTTCCGACAGCAGGAATGTATATCTTTTGGCGGCCGCCATTTATGGAGAATCAAGAGGAGAGCCTTATACAGGACAGGTAGCTGTAGGAGCGGTTATATTAAACCGAGTAAGGCATAGCTCGTTCCCTAATACCATTGCCGGTGTTATTTATCAGCCGGGGGCCTTTGATGCCGTAAAAGACGGACAAATCAATCTTACGCCCAATGAAACGGCTTATAAGGCAGCAAGGGATGCTCTAAACGGTTGGGATCCTACCGGAGGCTGTATCTATTATTGGAACCCTGCAACAGCAACAAGTAAATGGGTTTGGTCAAGACCTATCATTACTCAGATCGGAAAACATGTATTTGCGAAATAATATAGGAGGTAGACTATGGAGTTTAAAAAGATTCTACTTATTATCCTTAGTTGTGCCATGGTAATCAATTTGATATATGCCGGATGGATTTATACGGTAACCCCAAAAAGTATAGAAACGGTTTCTTATACCTGGGGATCAGAGGGAGAGACGGTAAAACAAATACAGCAAAAATTAAAACAGTGGGGTTATTTAAAAGGCAATGTAGACGGTAAGTACGGCTATCAAACCTGGGAGGCGGTTAAAGCCTTTCAAGCCAAGAATGGCTTAAAAGCTGATGGTATCGCAGGAGAACAAACCCTTGAAAAGCTTGGTATTCAAGTGGAAAAGAGTACGAAAAATCAAGGAGGGGGAGGTGCTACGGCCAATGATAAAGATGTAAGACTGATGGCTGCAGCCATTCATGGAGAAGGAAGAGGGGAGCCTTATATAGGACAAGTGGCTATAGGAGCGGTTATATTAAACCGAGTTCGCCACAGCTCCTTTCCAAATTCCATAGCCGGAGTTGTCTATCAACCGGGAGCCTTTGATGCGGTATCCGATGGCCAGATTAATTTAGAGCCTGATGAATCTTCCCTAAAAGCGGCAAGGGATGCTCTAAATGGCTGGGATCCCACGGGTGGTGCGATTTACTACTGGAACCCTGCAACGGCAAAGAGCAAATGGATTTGGTCAATACCCATTACTAAAAGGATAGGAAAACATGTTTTCGGTAAAAAATAGAGGTTAAGAAAGAGGTGAGTTCTTTGGGAGAAAAAAATAATAAATTATTAGAGTGGAAGAAACGCTTATCCAGTGTTCATATGTATAGTATTACGATCGTTGCTCTGGCCCTTGCTTTAGGCTTTGGCATCTACCAGTATAAGCAGAAGCTAAATTATAGGCAGTACTTACAAAACCGCTTTCAGCAGGCTTTCTATGAAGCTGCAACTTATGTAGACAATGTAGATAACTTGCTGGCAAAAACAAAACTCACAAAAGACCCGGAGCAAAGTGCGCCAATCTTTGCTCAAATCTGGAAAGACGCAGCTGCAGCGCAGGAAAATCTGGGAGAACTTCCTTATCAGCATGCCAGTGTTTCCAGTGCATTAAAATTTCTATCCCAGCTTAGCGACTTTTCTTTCTCTATGACCAATAAAGCCATTGATGGACTTCAATTGGATGAAGAGGACTGGGAAAAGGTATCAAGGCTTCAAATGTATGCCCAAACCTTATCTAAAGAGTTAAACGATATTAAAAAAGACATTAACGATGGAAAAAGAATTGATTGGGAAGAAGTAGAAAAAGGCGGGGAAGAAAAATTAGGGAAAGAAGGAGCAACTAAAATAACAGGTTCTTTAGCAGAAGTGAGCAAGCAGTTTCAAGATATGCCCCAGTTAATTTATGACGGACCTTTCTCTGACCATATCGAAAGAATGGAACCCAGAATGACCAGGGATAAGAAAAAGATTACAAAAGAAGAAGGGAAAAAGGTTGTAGAGAAATTTATCGGAAAGGATAAAATAGCTTCTATCAAACCAACAGGGGAAACGGATACAAAAGTAGAACATACGATTCCCGTTTACAGTTATGAAGTGGTATTAAAAGATCAAAAGGATCCCACCATAGCCATAGACGTTACGCAACAAGGGGGATTGGTCCTTTGGATGCTTAACTACACCGATAAAGATACTTCCGGTAAAGAGCTTACCCTGGATGAAGCACGAAAAAAAGCAGAAAAGTTTTTGGAAGAAAGAGACTATCCCAATATGAAGGCAAGTTATTATGAAAAGGTGGATGGTACGGTCGTTATTAATTTTGCGCCACAGGAAGATAAAGTCATTATGTATCCGGATTTAATAAAAGTAAAAGTATCCATGGAAGATGGAGAAGTCATCGGGTTTGAATCCTTAGGCTATATTATGATGCACCATGACAGAAAGCTTCCTGAGATTAAACTTACTCAAGAAGAAGCAAGAAATAAAATCAAACAGGACTTTAAAATTAAGAAGGTCAACTTGGCTGTTATTCCTCTAGAATCTAAGCGAGAAGTACTGTGCTATGAATTTAAGGGAGAATATGAGAACAATCCGTATATCGTTTATATTAATGTGGAAAGCGGAAAACAAGAAAAAATATTACAAATTATTCAAAGTAAAGATTCAGTCTTAACACAATAAGGAGTGCATATTACGGCACTCCTTTTATCATACATAAAAATTTTCCAGTTAATAATATTACTTGAATTCGCCAATACAAAACATTAAAATGATATGAGATAATGCATTATGTATTTTTATATATTTTCTACATATTCATTTATCCTAGTGGATTATAAATCATACAATAATATTATATTCATAATTTGAAAAGAGGGATTGGTGTGAACAATAAAAAAACAGTTGTTGTGCTATTTGGAGGACAATCATCGGAACATGATGTCTCCCTGGTATCTGCAAAAAATGTCATCAGCAATATTGATACAAATAAATATTTTGTCCTTACCGTTGGAATAACTAAAGAGGGAAAATGGATGCTCTATAATGGACCTTTAAATCATATTGAAAATGGGACCTGGGAGAAGCTATCAACCCCTGCTTTTATAAGTCCTGATGCAACCAAGAAAAGCCTCATAAAAATTGTAGGCGATAAATATAAGGCGATTCCAATAGATGTAGTATTTCCCGTACTCCATGGTTTATATGGAGAAGATGGAACCGTTCAAGGATTACTTGAAATGGCGAGAATTCCTTATGTAGGCTGTGGTGTTTTAGCTTCCAGCGTTTCCATGGATAAAGTTTTTACAAAGATTATCGTAGAAAAACAAAATATCGATCAGGCTTCCTATGTCGTTGTTTATAAAGAAGAATTAGATGAAATAGACAAAGCGGTGTCAAAAGTAGAAGAGGGTTTAAGCTACCCCTGCTTTATTAAACCTTCTAATGCCGGATCTTCTGTCGGTATCACAAAGGCCCATAATAGAGAAGAACTTATAGAAGGACTTAAAATAGCAGCAAAGCATGACAGAAAAATACTCGTAGAAGAAACCATCATTGGCAGAGAAGTAGAGTGTGCTGTATTAGGAAACAGAGACGTTAAAGCATCTTTAGTTGGAGAAATCATTCCGGCAGCGGAATTTTATGACTATGATGCCAAATACAATAACAGCGAGTCAAAAACCATTATAAACGCAGATCTTCCGAAAGAAATCGTAGAAGAAATAAGAGATAAGGCGATTCGTATCTTTAAAGCCGTTGACGGTTCCGGACTTTCAAGAGTGGATTTTTTTGTGGAAAAAGGTACAAATCGTGTAGTCTTTAATGAAATCAATACCATGCCTGGCTTTACCTCCATCAGTATGTACCCTATGCTTTGGGAAAACATGGGGCTTTCAAAGCAAGAGCTGGTTCATAAGCTTATTGAATTAGCTTTGGAAAAGGAAGAAAACTAATGGAGAAGAGGAAGATATATGGATCAACGTCCCATAGGAGTATTTGATTCAGGAGTTGGAGGACTTACAGTAGTCCGTGAAATCATGGATCAGCTTCCCAATGAAGAAATTATTTATTTCGGGGATACGGCAAGGGTTCCTTACGGAAGCAAGTCCAAAGAAACTGTAACCAAATATTCAAAACAAATCATTAGATTTTTAATGACTAAAAATATTAAGGCAATCATAATAGCCTGCAATACGGCAAGCTCCAACAGCTTAGAAGAAGTTCAGCGAACCTTTGATATTCCGATTATTGGTGTAGTTGAGCCGGGGGCAGTGATGGCTTCTCGTACGACAAAAAATAATCGAATTGGGATTATTGGAACGGAAGCAACGATTCGCTCTAAAAGCTATGAGAATGCTATTAAATTGCATAATAAAGACATTCAGACCTTTTCGCTGTCTTGCCCCCTATTCGTTCCTTTAGCAGAAGAAGGCTGGACCAATAATGAAGTGGCATATTTAGTAGCCAAAAAATATCTAGAGTATTTTCATGAAAAGCAAATTGACACATTGGTGCTTGGATGTACCCATTACCCTCTCCTTAAAGATGTGATTCAGGAAGTGGCAGGGCTAAATGTCAGCTTAATCAACCCGGCACTGGAAGTTGCAAAAAATTTAAAAGAACTTTTATTACTTAGGGACGGCTTACGAGATTCTTCTGAAAGTCCCAAGCATTCTTTTTATGTCAGCGACAATACAACAAAATTTGAGCAAATAGCAGCAATTGCCCTAAAAAAATCGATTCCCCATGCAATAAAGATTGATATTGAGAGATACTAAAGAAGAATCCATGGGTTTTTGGGTTATCCTTGTCAATACAGCTTTTTGTCGATATAATTATACTAAGATTGAACGAGGAGTGGACCTATGGAAAACACAACAACAGAGAAAAAAGTACTTATTTCAATATTAGGTATTCAACGATACGAAGATTATGAGGATTCCATTGAAGTAGTAGCACCGGGACGTTACTATGAAAAAAATAATAAAACCTATATTACTTATAAAGAAAGACATGAAGGAGAAACTGAAGATACAACTACTACCATTAAAATAGACGGACAAAAAGTATCTGTTATGCGCTTTGGAAATATCAATTCCAATATGACCTTTGAACTGAACAAAAAACATACAACCTACTATGATACCAAACAAGGTGCTCTGGTTGTTTCCGTCCTTGCAAAGAAAATCCACATCAATTTGCAGGATGGAGAAGGAGAATTAGAGATTGTTTACGGATTGGAAATGGATCATGTATCCATGGGGATTAATTCATTTCACATTAAAATTCATCCCATAGAACAAGGGGGAGCCAATCTTCCCCTTCAGCATTATAACATGGATGAACACCAGATAAGTCCTCAATAAACTTATAAGATAAATAGAGGCGAAGTATGTTCGCCGAAAAAACAGGAGATGAAATAATGAAAATAAGAAAAGCTATTATTCCAGCAGCAGGTTTAGGAACAAGATTTCTTCCTGCAACAAAGGCACAGCCAAAAGAAATGCTTCCGATAGTGGACAAGCCTACGATTCAATATATCGTAGAAGAAGCCGTTCAATCGGGCATTGAGGATATTATTATTGTAACAGGAAGAAGCAAAAGATCTATAGAAGACCATTTTGATAAATCCATAGAATTAGAACTGGAATTAGAGAAAAAAGGTAAAAGCGACCTTTTAGAGATTGCAAGACAGGCTTCAGATTTGGCAAATATCCATTATATTCGTCAGAAAGAACCTAAGGGTCTGGGCCATGCGATCCTTACTGCAAAGAATTTTATCGGGGACGAGCCTTTCGCAGTTTTACTTGGAGACGATATTATTGTTTCAGAAACACCCTGTCTTAAACAAATGATAGATGTGTTTAACGAGTATAAGACTTCCATCTTAGGGGTACAAAAGGTTCCCTTTGAAGATGTGGATAAATACGGGATTATTAAAGCAAAGCACATTGAAGACAGAGTATATAAGGTTACCGATATGGTAGAGAAGCCCGACAGGGAAAAAGCGCCTTCCAATATTGCTATTCTTGGAAGATACATTATTACTCCAAGAGTTTTTGATTATCTTGAAAATCAGGAAGCAGGGGCAGGAGGAGAAATCCAACTAACCGATGCTTTAAAGAAACTTTCTCAAGAAGAGGCAATGTATGCCTATGATTTTATTGGAAAAAGATACGATGTAGGAAATAAAATTGGCTTTTTACAGGCAACGGTTGAATTTGCCCTTAATCGTGAGGACTTAAAAGAGGAATTTTTAGCCTATTTAAATTCAATATTAAATCAAAACAAGAAATCTTAACCAACCCCTATTTAAGGGGTTTTTTTGCTAAAGATAGTTATATAATTGGACGATAAAAACTATAGAGTATTTATAGCTTAAGGGGGAATATAGTTGAAAAATTTACATAAAAAGAAAATTAAAAAACTGGTATGGGGTCTTATTTTTACTATACTTATTGGCATAGCGCCCCAAGAGACTTTATTTGGTTCAGATACCACTTCAACAGCATCTTCCCAAAGCCAAACCGTGTCAGAGAGTGTATACCGTTTAAAGGATAACGCAGCAAAAGTCACAGATATATATCTAAAGGGAAAACAGGCAGGATGGACTTTTACAATCTATGGCGTTAAGACACAAGAGATCAAAGCCATTCATCTAAAAAGGATCAACAGTGAGGTAGAAAAAACAATTACCATTAGTCCAAGTGATATCAAAGAAATTGTAAAAGATAAAGAACTTCAAGTTACGATAAAAGGAGAAAATGCAGAGAAGTTTTCACAAGAAAGCTTTACTGGAAGCTATGAAATAGAAATAGAATACACGGACGGGAAAAAAATTGCTCTTAAAGAAAGTGAATACAAACCCAGAACGATTACTGTAACAGGACATAATTTTAAAAAAGACATAAAACAAGTCACCCTTAAAAATATTAAAATGGGTCTATGGGAAATTCTTTTACCTAAAGAAAAAGTTCAATACATAAATGGAACGACCTTAAACTTAAATTTAGATGCAGAAGCTGTTGAAAAGCTTTCTGGAGGTATTAACAGTACGGATATCGAAATGACTATAGACTATGAAGCCAACTGTATTTTTAATGAGGATTTAAAATCCTGGACGACGACTCTTTTTGGGAACAATTTCAATCAGGGAGTTGAAAAGGTCATTTTAAGACCGATTGCAGGTCAAGCATTATCTTTGCCTGTTGAAGAACAAGATATTATTATCCCAAAAAAGGATATCTCTATAGAAAATAATACCAGACTTAATGTTACTTTTGGAAAAGATACCTTAACCAAGCTTAAAGAGTTTAATCACTCTGGAGAATATAACATTATGGTTACTTATTCCAGTGGCTCAGGGCTAAAGGATTTCATTGCAGATGTTGATGTTAAAGTTTTATACAATTACGGAGTACAGCTTAAAGAAAGCATAATTATTACGGAAGGTCTTAAGTTTGATAATAAGGATTATATAGAAGATTCCTTAAAGTTTACTTTACTCTCCAAATCTACTCCTAAAGTAATAGATGTATTCCCTAAGTCCGTAGGAAACTATCCGTGGGTCAATGAAAATGACTTATCCCATAATATTTTAAAGGATAGAAATTTTTTAAAAATAACCTTTGAAGACATTGACGGAAAACTTGAATTTAATTCTCCTTTAGGCATTGACTATCTGCTTTCTAGTACCGTACAGGCAGTTGGAAGCAACACGGAGTATTTAGACAGAGAATTTTTAAATATGTGCAGAGAAAATACGGATTATATTAATCAATATTTGTTTAAGAAAGATAGAGCCAACTATAAAGCGTATTTGTTTATCCCTGTAAAGCCTTTAGCACCTCAGGCAAATTATACGGTAAATATTGCAGACAAAGTATTAAGAAACGATGCTTCGGAAGACGGTGTAATAGATGAAGGCAAAAGATACAGCCCGAGCATATCTTGGGAATTTACAACCATGGCAGTTCCTTCGGTAACTGATGAGGGAATAAATATCCAAACAGTGGTAGAAGGCTATGATTCCGATACGATTATAAAAATTTTTGGAGATAATTTTTATGGTTCTTCCATAAGAGTATTCTTTAATGACAGAGAAGCAGATCATGTTGCAGTGAAACAGGATAAGAAAGGCAATACCTACCTGGAAGTTCGTCTTCCCAGAAGCAGAAAACTTAAACCGGGATTATACAATATCATCATCCAAAACGACGATGACCATACAGTAACAACCTACGGAACCCTTAGTGTGCTTTCTAAGGGAGAACATATCCCCACAGAAGAATATAAGGTAAAAAACGAAGACGTTGCAGGGGATGTTTTATCCGATATTCATGTAAGCAGTGATACCCTCTATTTAAGAAGCAGCTATAGGGATCGTGCCAGAGTGGAATTAAATTTGGACGAACTAATGGGAGAAGAGGTGTGGACTAGAAGGATTAACTACAGAGGAAACGAAGGCGATTCTATTGGAGAACTCATCACCAAATCAAAATACGGAGATATAAGTATTTACGACTTAACTCTGGATCGATACGGAGACGGAAGAGAAATTAATCTTTCTATAGGAAGATTGGAACCTGTAGCAATGGAAGGGGCAAAAAGCAAGCTTAAGGACAGGACCGTAAGATCAGATTTTATAGAAGTAAAAGCAGAAAACTGTACATGGGATGAAATCTATCTGTCCATTCCATATAAAAACAGCAGCGGTGATGCTTTAGCCATATACAGATATGATACCATAAGAAGAACCTGGACAAGAGAAAACAGTTATGTAGATAAAGTCAATCAAAGGGTAAATGCAACGACGAATAAGGCAGGGATATTTGTTATAATAGAACAATAAAAAGTAGGGGAGCAGCTCCCTACTTTATTAAGGGGATGATGACATGAATAAAATATTCAATAAATTTCTGGCGCGACTCATGATTTTCATCATGAGCATAAGCCTTTTACCGACAGAGGTAATATATGCCTTTGACCAAGAAAAATTCGCCATTACTAATATTACTATAGGTAAAACTTTTGACAGAAACCGTATTCTTCAAAATATGTATATTACGATAACAGGAAAACACTTAAAGGATGCAAAAGTAGGCATCATGACCTATAGCCAAGGTTATGTGTCTTTAGGAAATCCAAAGGTGAATTCCGACGGGATTTTGCAATTTGAGCTTAAAGAAGAACAATTAGGAGAATCTCTTTCTATAGAGGGTATTACAATTCCAATTAATGAAGCAAATATGCCCAACTTAACGGAAATTACAAGAAAAGTAAAGATAGGAACAGATAATTTACTCATCAAAGGAACACGATTAAAAAATGTCAACGACCCGGCTTTAAACGTAGAAGCAAAGTATGGGCGGGGCAATTCATATACCATCCTCGATAAGAGTAAATTTAATAACGATACAGAAGTAACGATTCCAACTCCTACAGGAGAGCTGGGAATTCAAGAATTCGTTTTTACCAGTAAAGCAAAAATTGAAGATATTGATTTTAATGCAGAGAATTTAGATAAAGATGTAGAGATACAAATTAACTATACTTACAAAGATCAGTTTCGTTTTGTAAAGGACTTAGAAATTGATCTTGAAGAACTTGAGATGTTTCCCAATAGAGGAGAACCGGGAGATATTCTCTATTTTACGGCGAAGAAATTAGATGAATACGATGTATTCTTCTTAAAAAGCTTAGATGGAACTGACCCTTATACCAATTTAAATAAGGGACTCAATCCGACTTATCAAGCAAAGACTTCTTCAGATGGTAAGGATACTCTTACGGTGAAAGTACCGAATCTTCCTGTAGGAGAATACTATGTGGTCATAACCAATAAGATATCCGCAGGAAAAGATCCTATGCAGGAAGTGACGGGAGAAACAATACTGGAGGATAAGTTTACGATTATTGATGGAAAAAATAAGGCGACTATTATCAGTGTTCTGCCTAATAAAGGTGCGGATACAGGAGAGATTACTACTATTTCCGGTCAGTTTATAGGAAGCTTAAATATACCTGAATTTATTCGTAGCAGTTCAACACCGGCAGATGTAAAAGAATCTTCAGCGGACCCTAATGCCATAGAAGTAAATTATGGTCCCGGAACCTACGGTATCGGTAACAGTAAGGTAGACATTGAATCGGCGGTACGGACCATTCGTGTCATCATAGGAAACAAGGCTTCCTTTGTAAAAGACAAGGATGGAAATTACGAAGTCTCCTTTAATAATGATTTAGATCGATTAACCGTTAGAGCACCTCAGATTTCCGATGCCGAAACCAATCCTGTAAAAGACGTAGTAATCGAAACAGAAACCGTCTTAACAAAAGAAGATGGCAGTACTATTACCTTCAAAGAAAGAGCAGTAAAAGAAAAGGGATACACATTTATTGCAAGTAAAGTATCCCCTGAAATTACAGACGCCGTTCCAAGGCAAATTCAAGTAGTGAATAATGGTGGAGCATTTCAGATTCCCAGTGACAGGTACATGGCAATATATGGGAAGAACTTTATGATTCATAAATATACCGATGAAAATGGAAGAGAGATTGTTCGATATCCTGTTGTTGACTTAGGCTCTTTAAAAATTGATAAGAACAATCCCCCTGAAGACTTTGCAGATCCCAGTGCAAGCCTTAAAGGAAGATCAGACGTTTTCTTAAAGGTATTTGATGCCAACGGAAGAGAATTAGATGGTTCCAGCGGCAGTGAAATAGGTACAAAAATATTGATCAGATTAGAAGAAGGAACACCTCCGGCAGGAGTAACTTTAGGAAAAGCTCCTTTAAAAGTAACCAATCCTATGAGAAATTCTACAGGAGAAGGGCTGAGTACACAAATTGCCGATTATATTGAATTTGTGAATCCAGATACTTCAAAGTATCCTATTATTCAAAATGTAACGCCTAATGTCGTAGCCGTAGAGGGTGGCGAAGAGATTATCGTTACAGGAAGCAATTTTACCGATGGTGTTAGGGTATTTATAGACGGAGCAGAAGTAAAATCTATTAAAAGAGAAGCAGACGGAAAAACGATTACCTTTAAAGCACCTCCGGGACGAGAAGGTCAGACTCAGTTGCAGGTGATGAATATCGAAGGGGCAATAGATATTTATCCCTTTACCTATGTAAAAACCTTTACAGACCCTAAGATTACCTCTATACAGCCAAGACAGGGGAATACGGGAACATTGGTTGTAGTTAAGGGAGATAACTTCTTAAAGCCGGACCCAACTGGGGGAAAAGATGCAATTTACCGTTTAATAGGAACACGAATTTTACTTGAAGGACAAGAGATAAATTCTTATAATATCAATACTGCTACAAAAGAAATAGAGCTTCGTGATTTTACAAATCCAAGCAAACCATTATTTTCAATACAGAATAAAGCAATAGAAACTGCCAGTTATTATCACAGCATTTTATTAGAAGAATATGGTGGGCAATATTATACCGTTGATTTAGACCCATCGGGGGTTCCTATTATTTCCGATGGCCTCGGCAATGATTATAAGGTACAAGTTAATGCAGACGGTACAGGCCTTCAGGCAAGCAAGGTAGGAGGAGGTCTATATGTCCTAAAGGTTAACGGAGGAACAATTACCATTGAACAAGATGATGATACTCCTATCCTTACCTTTAAAATGGTTACTCCTTTCTTAATAAAGGATAACGAGATTGTTGGAGACAATGTAAGAGTAATAGATAAAAATACGATTTACTTTACTGTACCGATTCTGGATTTTCCTGATGGCTGGTATGATGTAACAGTTCAAAATCCGGATACGAAGAAAGCTACCAAAAAGGACCAGGAAGGCTTTTACTATTATTCACAGCCTCAAAGCAGACCTGAAATCCATAAAATCATTCCTTCTGAAGGAAGCGTTGCGGGAAATAATGTGATTACCATTGAGGGTAAAAACTTTTTAGAAACTGGAGATAAAAAAGCAAAGGTATTCATAAACGGTGTAGAGGTTGACCCTTCCAAGGTTCAAATTTCTACTGCAGGAAATTCTATAACCGTTGTTGTTCCGCCTTATCCTGGGGATTTATTTGCGGATAAAGGGGTTGGACGATGGACTGTTCCTGTTGTTGTGATTAATCCCGATGGAGGAAGTGTTTCCGTAGAAAAAGGTTATACTTATGTTGTTCCAAGAAGCCATCCGGAAATTACAAGAATACTTCCTGCATCAGGAACTGCAGCAGGAGGAAATATAGTAGAAATCTTCGGAAATGACTTTAGATTTTCTGAACCTTATGAAGATCTCAATAAAAATCAGAAATGGGATGAAGGAGAACCTTTCACAGACCTGAATGGTAACGGGGTTCAGGATGATTCCTTTGACCTTGAAGACGCTAAAAAGCCTCTTAATCCGCCTTTGTATCCTTATGAATATTATTATGATTCACCCTTTCTTCCTAATGTGTACTTTGGCATGGGAAGGGCAATGATTGTAGAATTTAGCAGTACTTATTTAAAAGTGATTACTCCAAAAGGTGCAAAAGGAACAGTAGCGGTATATGTGGAAAACAACGATGCAGGAAGATCCAATAGTGTATCCTACACTTACCAAGGCTCTAATCCTAAAATCACCAAGGTATCCCCTAATGCAGGAGACAGGGCAGGGAACGTCAATATAGGTATTTATGGTTCGGATTTTAGACAGTCTCCTATAAAAATCTATAAATCCACCTCAGAAAAAGAAAGCTACAATATGGCACTGGTACAGTTTGGAGATAACACCAATAAAAATATTCCAAGAGAGCAGCCTAATGCAGGACTTATAAACCAGGGAAATGCCCAGGTTTCTTTAGAGAAGGATTTTATTGCTATATATAGAGCTAGGGATACTCATGATGGTTTTACTTCAGAAATTGAAATAAAATTAAAATACAATGATGTGGTATATTCCAATATCTTTACAGGCTTTAACGACGAAGAGTCTTTTATCAATACGAATTTACTTGTAGATCAGGAAGGCAATGCCTATCCTTTCAGTGAATTAGTAAGATACTCTGTCGTGGACAGACGATTTATCGTTGAAAGAGGTTTTGCTCCGGTAGTCAATTATATTGGCAGTACGGAACTTTCCGTTACGATTCCTGCATACCATACAGTTGGGGTCGTACCATTAAGAGTGATCAATCCTGACGGAGGAATGGCGCAAACCACCTTTGCATATAGAAATCCTGACAGTAAGCCATCCATTATAGACATTACAAATCAAAATGTTTCGCCTGTATCAGAAAGAATTATTGTTGACGGAAGAGAGATTACTGCAAGAGTGATCCGAGTGAACTATAAAGGCGGAAACACCATCAAAATTATAGGGGATGACTTTAGGGATAATGCCCATGTACTCATTGGAGAAATACTGGATTTAGGGCCAAACACCATCAATTACAGCGGACTGCCCCGTTTATTAACCTTTGAAATGCCTGGGGTGGCAGAAAACAATATTGGCAAATTCTATAGAGTCATCGTATTAAATGAAGACGGCGGCAGTGCAGCTTCTGATGAACTGAGTCCCCCTATCTATATTACCTTTGTAAAAGGAGAAAGTAATCCTAGCGTTACGAATATGACGCCGGACAAAGGTCCCTCTGCTGGAGGTACTAAGGTAACGATCGAAGGGAAGGATTTCAGAAGCCGTATGGAAGGCTTTACAGACACCATCCATGTGTACTTTGGAGAAATTCCTGCCAGAGATATCACCGTATCCAGAGACGGTAAATTTATATACGTAACCACACCGGCCCATGAACCGGGACCAGTAACGGTAAAAATCCAAAATCCCGATGGAACCATTGTAACAGTGTCCAAACCATTTACGTTTATCAGTAATCCTAAAATTACAAAGGTAACGGATTTAAATGAATTAACGGATATTAAGACCATCTCCGTTGAAGGCGGACAGGAAATAAAATTAAAAGGTTTTGGCTTCAAACAAGGAGCAAGAGTCTACTTTAATCCTGTTATCAAAAAAGCCGATGCCACTACAAACAATAATGTCTTTTATATCGAAGGAGAGGCTTATACCTTAGAATCCGGCATCGAAGCAAGAGCTGTGGAATTTATAGATTCAGAAACCGTTAAAGTAACTACTCCGGAGGGAAATAAAGACAGTCTTGGCGTTATTCTTATTAACCAGGATGGTGGAGCAAGTAATATTTACGGACTTAACTATTCTCTGCCGGAAGTAGATGCACCACAGGGCGTCAGAGCCGATTTAATTTACGACAGATATATAAAAATCATGTGGTCTGAGGTTTCCGGAGCAAGGGAATATGAAATATATGTGGTCATTAACAGCAGCAATATCGAAATGATAGGAACCAGCAAAACTACCAGCTTCGTTTTCGAAGATTTAGAGCCTCGAACCACTTATAAATTTATTGTAAAGGCCATTGGAGAGTTTAATGTATCCAAGGCTTCTAAAGAAAGTAATGAAGTAAGGACAGGAAAAGAAGTGGGCATTCCTGATACAGATGGAGGCTTAAACGAAGAAACGATTATCAAGAAAAATGGAACCCTTGCAGAAGTAGCCATCGGTAAAAAGGATGGAAATAAAGCACTCACGCTTGATTTAACAAGGGGCAGCCTTGCAGGTGCCAAATCAGCAGTAATTAGTATATCTGCAGAAACCATTTCTTCAAGAGATGCAAAGGATATTACGGTTATCGGACAGGATTTCACTTTAGTCTTTAATCCCAATGCATTTCTAAGTGATCAAATGCTAAACAATAAAAACAATTCAGATGCAGGGGTAAGATTTAAAATCTCTCAAAATAACGGAAATCCTAATTTAGAAACCGGAACAGTGGGACTTTCCAATGTATATGTACTGGAAGCAGCGCAGTATGTCGGAAAGACTCAAAGTAATATGGAACACCTAAATTCAAGTATCCTATTTAATCTTGACTACGATGGAAATATGGCAGACTTAAGAAGACTTAATAACATTTCCTTTAGCAGATACAATACTTCCAATGGGAAATGGGTTTCTGTTAAAAAAGCAAATCATACGGACCAGGCAGCCATAGGAACGTATGTTGACAGGCTAGGAAAATACATGGTGATTGGAAGCAGGAGATAGGAGGTTGGAAGAATGAAAAAGCACTCTTTAGACAAAATTTTTGTATCAACAATGGTAGTACTAAGTATTCTATTTAGTACCACAGGGGTTTTTGCCGACCTTACTACTCCGTATCGTCAGGGGTTTATAGAAGGGTTTCTTATGGAAATAGGGGAAAATGAAGTGTCCATCGAAGAGTATGATGGAACACTTCATACCCTTTCCTTTGACAAAAATCCGCTTTTCGCAATAGATACTCTTAATGCTTCCCTAAAGGATTTTAAGGCGGGCATGGAAGTATACGCTACACTTAAAAATCGAAATATTTCTTATATGGAAGGATTCTCAACAGCAGCTCCCGGCTATATTCCGGAAGGAAGCAAAATAAGAACCGGTACAATTAAGGCTATAGACCGAAACCAGCTGATTATTAAACTGGATACAGGCAAGGAAGAAACTTATTTTACAACGCCAGCAACCATTCTTTTAAAAGATGGAAAAAGGGTATCCCTAAATACCCTCTATGTTGGAGACAGGGTAAAATTGTATTTTGATGAAATCAATACAATGATGGTCTCTAGAATTGCCGTACAAGGTAAATCCATACAGGTTAAAGGACTCTATAAAGGAAAAATCGCTGCAGCAGATGTAATCGATGAAGATTTAACTTTAACAGATTTAAAACTTTTTAGAAACGGTCAATGGGAAAATGTAAGCAGTGCAAAAACGATTTCCTATTCCGGAGATTCTCCGATTTATATTGGAGGGCAGGAAGTGTCTCCTTCTAAATTAAAATACTATGTTGGAAATACGGCATATATGGTTGTAAAAGACTTCTTTAGTTCCGACAGGGTAGAAGCAATGGTATTAAATCAATATGAAACCAATTATACAGACACCATAGAAGAAATGAACTGGTACGCTCAGTCCTTTGAATTGGCTACCAATCACAGAAATCTGACCTTTAACGACGGGACTATCGTCATAAAGAACGGAAGATTGGTGGATATCTATGCCCTCGGACCGGGAATGGATGCCTTTATTGTAGGAGATGGCAGAATAGACGGCATGGCTGCCAATGTAGTTTATATTTATAATGAAGACATGAATAATTCCAACATCGGCCAGGATTATCTGTATGAAGGAAGGATTGATGTGGTATTTAGAGACAGTATCATCCTAAGAGACTTTGCCCTTTTAAACAAACATGAGTGGGAAGGCTTTGATGATACCAAGGAACTTTATTATGATGAAGATACGATGATCTACGATTTAGAAGAAGGAAAAATAAAAACTCCGGAAGAATTCTATTTTGAAGACTATGCAGTGGATGAAGACAGCGATTACGCTGATGATTATGACTTAGAAGATTGGTATGCATATGTTTATACCGACGGAGATAGAATTAATGCCATAATGGTCCAAAAGAACAGGGATTCTCTCCTAAGACAGAGAGTTACAAACGGGGTTATAGGAGCAGTACCTGAAAATCATCAATGGACCGGCTGGAGAGTGAATATTATCAATGCTTCGGACTGGAGCCCAAGAAATGGGCAGTGGATGGCTAGAAAAGATGCATTCAACTTAATTTTAGAAGAAGCTATGATTATTAAAGACGGGAAAATCATTCAGGCGGATGAATTAAAACCAAATGACAGGTTGTACATTGTCAGGGATGGTCTGGAGGCAAAAGTAGTGATCGTGAAATAAAATTTTTAATAGGGGAAGATAGCATGAAAAAATGGACATTAATACTTATTTTTACCCTTCTTTTTAATCAAATCCTATGGGCAGCACCTCCCGAGTTTTCAGGAGGGGTAAATAACGAATTTGAATATAAGGAAGTAGTATTTTTATCGGGGGAACCTGTGGTATTTAAAGGTGAAATCAATGTTACTGAAAAAAAGGATGAAACAGAAAAGAAAGTTACCTATAAATTCACATTAACTCCGGAAGACCCCGGTATCAGTGGTAAACTAACTAGAAACGTAACCGTTACGACCACCTATATCCCAAAAACCGAAAAAGGGCAGACCATAGCTGATACGGAGGTAACGAGATATACAGAAACTATAAGTATAGGGCAGGATACTTTTAAACTGGAAGATATTCAGTTTTCCCAGTCGGATATTATAGATAACCGTCCGGCAGCGGACTTTTATTCCGGAAATATTAAGGCAAGAAAATATTACACCATCAATGGAAATCAGGGAACTGCCTATGTCGATATTACCGGAGGAGACGTAGGGTATGAAAATTTTTGGGGAAGTACGGAAACGCAGATCATAGACTATGTCTATACCATTAATAGAAAAGCCCAGGGAGAAGAAGAGGACAATTTATCCTGGGAAGGAACTGTTAGAGTCCAGGTTTCCGACAGTACTACGAAATCCCTTAGATATTCTCCCAATGAAGCAAATTACTCCAGTTTTAACGGAGGCTATATCAAAACAACCAATCAAGAGATGGTATCAAGATATACTTATAATCTTCCAAGGAAAACCGATGACGGATTTGATTCCAGAAGAAGGGATGAAGACAGCATATCTCTTCGGGCTGCCATGGTTCCAAAGGTAGAAAGACTTATTGTTCCTAAATTTAGAGATACGGGAGGACATTGGGCACAGCAGGATATCGAAAAGCTGTATTCTCTCGACGTATTTGAAGGCAGCGATACCTTCTTTATTCCGGATGCACCGATGACCAGAATGGAATTTGTAAAAGCGGTGGTTAAGGCGTCCAATATCCGTGTTGAAGAAGAAGCCACAAAGAAATCAACATCGAGAAAAAAGAAAAACGAAGTAGAAGAAGTAATCTTTATAGATGTAAAATCTTCAGACCCGAATTTCCAATATATAAAAGATGCTTATAATAAAAACATTATCACAGGCAATGAAGAATATAAATTTAGACCGAACGATGGCTTAACAAGGGGAGAAGCTATCACAATCCTAATTCGTGCCCTTGGCTTTGAAAACAAGGCGCCAGCCCCAGGCTACAGAACTGCCTTTGCCGATGACAGAAAAATACCAAACTGGGCAAGGGATGCCGTTTATATGGCAGCTGAAATAGGTATCGTCGGCGGAGATGAACACAATAATATCAACACAGGAAAGAAAATGACCAGAGCAGAAGCCTCCGCAATGCTTGTCAGATTCTTAAACTTCTTAGAGAAAGACCTGCAAAAAGACTATAGAGAGAATATTATTTATTTTAATTAGGTTAATGTTTTTTTGAGCAAGTATTATATCAAAAGATGTAATGCTTGTTTTTTTATTTTCTATATTGTAAAATTTAAATACGCAATAAGTTACTCTATATTATCCGTAATATTTTGCATAGAGTTTGAATATACTATAAAGGAGGAATGTGAAAGTGGGTGCTGTTATGGATAAGCCTGTTATTACTCGTGATCAGATGGTAAAAGCTTCTGAAGCCTCAAAAAGATTTGGAACTCTTCGAAAAAAGGCTAAAGATCTTCCTCAATTTATAACCGAAAATGGAATTATTGATTCTGTTCTTATGGATTATGATTACTATGAGAGATTATACCAGAGACTTGTTGAATTAGAAGAAAAGGAAGAGGCCCGTATATTATCAGAGAGGATAGAACGACTTGATCAAGATCCATCATTAGCTGTATCATGGAAAGAAGTTCGTCGTTCAAACGATGAATATGGATGCTAAGCAAAGATTTGAAGTAAGATTACATCCTGATGTTATCAAAGAATACTATAAGCTGGACAATTCTATATTGCCGATTGTAAACAAAGCAATTGATGAATTAGAGTTTAGGGCAGATGAAGTAGGGAAACCTTTGGGTAACAAGCATAACTCCAAATTGGCAGGATGTAAAGAAATTAAACTTAGAGACGCAGGCATTCGTATTATTTTCAGAATTACAAATGAAAGAGTAGATATTCTTAGGATAGTATATATTTTAGCTATTGAAAGAAGAAGTAACGATTTTGTATTTCAAGTGGCAAGCAAAAGATTAAAAAATTTTAAAAATAGTTCTAAGGCTCACCAGGAAGATTACTTAAATAAAATAGACAAATGGAATGAATATAGAAACTGATTTTAAAGGGGAGAATTCCCCTTCTTTTTGTTGAAGCTAATCCTTGACATTACCTTTTATAGATAATAAAATAAATAGGTTAATGAGAAGTGAATGGTAAAAAAAACGGTTGAGGTGAAAAAGAATGTCAACGAAGTATATTTTTGTCACGGGCGGTGTTGTGTCGGGACTAGGTAAGGGGATTACCGCAGCTTCCCTTGGAAGACTGTTAAAAGCGAGAGGAAAACATGTAACCATCCAAAAATTTGATCCCTATATTAATATAGATCCCGGAACAATGAGTCCTTATCAACATGGAGAAGTATTTGTTACTAATGATGGAGCTGAAACGGATTTAGATTTAGGACATTATGAAAGATTTATTGATGAAAGTCTAACCCGTTATAATAATATTACAACAGGAAAAATTTATTGGTCGGTACTTAACAAAGAAAGAAAAGGCGAATTTTTAGGCGCAACGGTTCAAGTGATTCCCCATATCACCAATGCGATCAAAGACCGTATTTATAGAGTTGGCAAATCCGGACAGACAGATATCGTTATTACTGAAATCGGAGGAACTGTAGGGGATATAGAAAGTCTTCCGTTTTTAGAAGCCATTAGACAAGTAGCTACTGAAGTGGGAAGAGAAAATGTAATATACATTCACGTGACCCTTATCCCTTATTTAGGAAAATCCGGAGAAATGAAAACAAAGCCTACTCAGCACTCTGTAAAAGAGCTTCGTTCCATAGGTATTCAGCCGGATATTATCGTTTGTAGAACAGAACAGCCTTTATCCGCGGACATGAAAGAAAAGATTTCTTTATTCTGTAACGTGGACAAGGACTGTGTAGTCCAAAACCTGGATGCAGAAACCCTTTACGAAGTTCCTTTGATGCTAGAAGAAGAAGGTTTGGCAAAAATCGTATGCAGAAAGCTTCATATCGACTGTACAAGTCCTGATTTAGAAGAATGGAAGCAGATGGTTGAAAGAGAAAAAAATCCTCAAGGCTCAGTAAAAGTAGCTTTAGTTGGAAAATATGTTGAGCTTCACGATGCGTACATTTCCATCGTAGAATCCTTAAAGCATGCAGGGATTTACCACCAAACGGAAATCGAAATAGATTGGATCAATGCGGAAGAAGTTAATGAAAATAATGTAAATGAAATCTTAAGTGGAGCCGATGCCGTTTTAGTACCGGGAGGTTTTGGAGATAGAGGAATAGAAGGTAAGATTGCAGCGATTACTTATGCAAGAGAAAATAAAGTGCCTTACTTTGGAATATGTCTTGGCATGCAGTGTGCAGTTATTGAATTTGCCCGTAATGTAGCTGGTTTAAAAGGTGCCCATAGTTCCGAATTAAATCCCAATACTCCATATCCTGTCATTGATTTAATGCCTGAGCAAAAGGATATTGATGAGATGGGCGGAACCATGAGACTGGGTGCTTACCCCTGTAAGGTGGTTAAGAACTCCTTTGCATACAATGCGTATAATGAAGATTTAATCTATGAAAGACATCGTCACAGATATGAAGTAAGCAACGAGTATAGAGGTATCCTGGAAGAAAAAGGTCTTTATATAACAGGAGTATCTCCTGATGACAGATTGGTTGAAATGATTGAATTAAAAGATCATCCCTGGTTTGTAGGGGTTCAATTCCATCCTGAATTCCTGTCAAGACCTAATAGACCTCATCCATTGTTCCGCGACTTTATCGGAGCAGCCATAGAGCAAAGAAAAAATTACCAATAGAAATAACAGTGTCTGTCGGTTAAAACTGACAGGCACTTTTTTTCACTTGAACTAAGAGATATAATACAATAGAATATAAATAAAATAAAAATAAGAGGAGAAAACTTATGAAACAACAAAACATATTACATTGGCTTTTGTATATAGGTTTAGGAGTGATTCTGTTTATACTTCCTTTTCCAAGGGGGCTTTTTTTTGCAAGAGAAATCGTACCTGTTCAGATTGCTTGTTTTGTCTTGTTTATCCTATGGTCCTCTCTTAAAATCTTAAAGAAAGAAAAAATAGAAATAAATTCTTTTCTTATGATTTCCGTGATGTTGCTCCCCGTTGTTTATATATTGCCGTTATTATTTGGAGTGGCGGCAAGTCATTACGGGGCATTAACTTATATCTTTAGATACCTTACGTATATGGTGGTTTTTCTTATGCTCTCGGATATTACAAAAACGAGAAAAGACATTTTCCTTTGGCTGAATATCCTGGGAATCAGCGGCATTATTGCAGCCATTTTAGGTATTGATGCAGGACTTGGGTTAAAACTGAATAATCTTTTTAAATTTAATGGAGTAATCGACGAATACGGTCGTGTGCGAGGGGTTTTACAGTATTCTAACAGCTTCGGAGCCTATATGGGCATTATTTTCTTTATATTAATAGGTCTTAGCCTTATTACAGAGAAAAAATCTTTAAAAGTGTTTTACTCTGCGGCTCAGGTCCTTCCTTTAATTGCTCTTTTAATGACGGTCTCCAGAGGAGCCATTGTATTCGTCCCTGTGATTTATTTATTATTCATCCTTTTGATTCCAACTAAAGAAAAGAGATTGGAAGTGATTCTTTCCTCGATAGCACCAATCATTATTTCACTGCTTTCAGGAAAAATGTTAACGGAAATGGTACATCCTATTCTTAAAGGAGAAGGAGCAGGACTAATTCAAAAAGGATGGATAATTACCGTTATTGCTTTTGTTGCTGCCTATATCCTTTCATTTGTTTTATTAAAAGCCCTTGCGGTACTTTCTAAGGTTTCAACAAAAGTTTATCAAATTGGTATTGCAGCCATGGGGGTCATTGGTGTAGTCGGAGGGGTAGTATTATTTACCTCCGGACTGTATCAAAAAATCCTTCCGGAGTTTTTAGTTCAGCGTTTTACTCAAATAGGTTCTTTAGCCGATATTACCTCCGGCAGAAATAACTTCTACCGGGATGGTCTTCGTATGTTAAAAGATAAGTGGTTACTAGGTGGGGGCGGAAATGCCTGGTCTGCTATGTATAGAAAATACCAGTCCTATTTCTACGGTTCCTCGGAAGCCCACAGCCTCCCGCTTCAGTTTTGGCTTGAAACAGGACTCATTGGCATAATCGTTTTTGTATTTTTTATTGTTGCACTGTTTGTCTTATATTTTAAAAACAGAAAAAGCGAGAATGGGGTAGAGTTAACGGTTCTTTTGATACCTGTTTTAATGCTTTTAAGCCATAGTATTGTAGATTTTAATTTTTCGTATGTTTCCCTTCCTCTTATGAGCTTTGCTCTTATCGGGTGTATGGGTGGTCTAAAGAAAAAAGAGGACTTAAGTTTTTCTGTTACGGCCTGGATGCCGTTAGTACTTGGAGTTGTGTTTATTATCTTCCCGATTTCCTGGCAGATCGGCAGAAATTATGCCGTAAAAGCTACTGCGATCATGAAGCAGGAAAATTTAAAAGCAAATGATGTCTTAGATGCCGTAGAATATATGGAAAAAGCCGTGGATTTTAATGGCTGGAATGCAGATTACATGGTCAGGGAAGGCGATCCTCAGGATGGGGATTTATTATATGACTTAAATACCTTGTATCAGCAGCTTTACAGTTTAGTAGAACAAAACGATCCTGAACAAATAGGCATTGTTGTGCAAAAACAGGCAGCCATCTATCAAAAAGCATATAAGCTGGAACCTTATAATCCTTATATAGCCATGCAATTTGCCCAAATTGTCCTTCAAAACGGAAATATTGAAGAAGGTTTAGCTATAGTGGAAAAAGCATGGACCCTTAATCCTATGTATGAAGGGCGATATCAGGAACTGGCCCAAGCTTATCTCGCAGTAGGGGAATTCTATATCAATCAGGGCAATAAAGAGGCGGCAAAGCCCTACCTTGAAAGAGTGATAAAAGTAGAAAAAGATTTGGAAGAAACCAATAAAATCGCTCTTGAGAAAGTAGAAATGACTGAAAAGACAAAGGAATATATCGAAAAAGCAAAAGGAATGTTATAAAATTTGGTGCCTGTTTGTCCACATTTCCACATTTGTTAACAAATGTGGAAATGTGGACAAACAGGCACCATTTTGCTTTGTCGACCACGCTTGGAATGAGAGTTTCCCAAGCGAACCTCTTTTTTCTAGTCTAAGAAATCCATCTGTTCTTTTCTATGCTCTTGTTTTTCTTTGGTTTTCTTTAAGGTTTCCGGATCCATGTGGTCCGCATTATGACGGAGATAACCTTCCGTGTACTCATAATTTTTCTTTAGGTTTTCCCATTCGTCATTATTTACATTTTCACCATAAGCAATGATATTTTCTAATTTCTCAATTTCTTTTTCTCTAGTTTCCTGCAGTTCTTTTGCCCGTTGAATCTGCTCTTCAGATGCAATATCTGAATGTTGCTCTAGGTGACGCTCTGTTCTTGTATGAGCTTCAACAAGATTTTCTAATTGTTCGATTCTTCTTTTGTTTTCATTGCAGGTCTGATCCTTGCCGCTTCTATCTTTTAATGCTTCATTTTCTTGTGGATTACTATGAAACATGTATTTAGCCTCCTTTTAAAAATAATAGTTCTTTCTTTAATTAGCATTTCACAACTTAAGATTTATCATACAATCAAAGATTGGAATATCAGTCAGGAGCTAAATGGAAATTTTTTATTGACAAAAATAATTTTTTTATATATACTTTGATTATCAAAATATTTGAGTATCAAAAAATACTTGAGGTGATACAGTTTGGAAAAACTTAAAGAAGTTCTCAATCATCTGATGGTAGAAATCTTTAACGATATACTAACCATTGAACAAACCGCTTTAAAGAAAGGTGCTTTTAGCGATTTATCCGTAACGGAAATGCATACCATCGAAGCTATAGGAATGTATCATCCAAGGACCATGTCAGAAGTTGCCCAGGATTTAAAAATTACCGTGGGCACTTTGACCACGGCAATCAATAGGCTGGTGAAAAAAGGTTACGTAGAAAGAAAACGCGTTGAAGATGATAGAAGAATTGTTCAAATAAGCCTGACTAAAAAAGGAAAATTAGCTTACAGAGTTCACGAAAAATTTCATATGGATATGATTCATGCCATGGTAGAAGGGCTGAACCTGGAGAATGAAGAGATATTAGTACACTCTCTTGGGCAATTAAGCGAATTTTTAAAACGGCACTATCATCTTAACGAAACAAAGGAGTCCTAAGATGAATGAAGTCCAAATTATAGGAACAGGGAGCTATGTTCCGGCTCAGATTATCACCAATGATCATTTATCCACTATCGTAGAAACCAATGATGAGTGGATTTCCAGCCGAACCGGCATAAAAGAAAGGAGAATATCAAAAGGAGAAACTACATCCGCTCTTGCTTCCGGTGCCGCTAAAAAAGCCCTGGAAGATGCGGGAATATCTCCCGAAACAATAGACTTAATCATAGTGGCAACCATGACTCCTGACTATTTTATGCCCTCTACAGCTTGTCTTGTTCAAAAAGAAATAAAAGCATATCATGCCACCTGTTTTGATGTATCGGCGGCATGTTCAGGATTTTTATACGCCCTTAATACAGGGTATCAATTTATCAGAAGTGGACAGAGCAACACCGCTTTAATCATTGGGGCGGATACTTATTCAAAAATACTGGATTGGTCTGATAGAAGTACCTGTGTTTTATTTGGAGATGGAGCAGGAGCTGTGGTACTGCAAAAAAGCGAAGACAAAGGGATTATTTCCACCTATACAGGTTCTGACGGCAGAGGAGATACCCTTCTAACCTGTCCTGCTGTGGCAAATAATAATCCATTTAGCCCGGCAACAGATACTCCAAAATCTGTAGTATCCATGAATGGAAAGGAAGTTTTTCGCTTTGCTACAACCATTGTTCCAAAATGTATAGAAGAAGTATTGAAGTCTTCTTCTTACACCACAGAAGATATTAAATATTATGTACTCCATCAGGCCAATGCAAGAATGATGGACTTAATCTCTAAAAAAATGAATATCGACATTGAAAAGTTTTATAAAAACATAGGGAGCTATGGCAACACTTCTGCTGGAAGCATTCCCATAGCTCTGGATGAAATGAATCAAAACGGAATGCTTAAAAAAGGAGATTTACTCATTTTAGTAGGATTTGGAGGGGGCCTGACCTGGGGTTCGGCTCTGCTTCAATGGCATAAATAATAAAAATTTAGGAGGAATTATCATGATATTTGAAAAAATACAAGAAATCATCGTAGAACAATTAGGCGTAGATAAAAACGAAATCAAACCAGAATCTAACTTCCAAGAGGATTTAGACGCAGATTCCTTGGATTTATTCCAAATTGTAATGGCTTTAGAAGAAGCATTTGAATTAGAAATTCCAAGTGAAGATATGGAAAATATTAAAACAGTGCAGGATGCGGTAAATTATATTGAATCTAAACAAGAATAAAAGGTCAGATGAATCCATCTGACTTTTCTTCTAGGAGGTTTAACTATGCATAATTTTTGGAAAGAGATAGGTGTGAAATACCCCATTATTCAAGGGGGAATGGCTTGGATTGCAGACCATGGTTTAGCTGCTGCGGTTTCCAATGCAGGAGGACTTGGGATTATTGCTGCAGCCAATGCACCGGTTTCTTACGTAAGAGATGAAATTAGAAAAACAAAAGAATTAACGGATAAACCTTTTGGTGTCAATATCATGCTTCTTAGTGACA
>JGI24712J26585_10000196_pt1 | contig 50516 bp, 34 predicted proteins | sample BioPla3DNA2_FD_26585 | JGI IMG/M metagenome (IMG submission 26585) | reverse complement strand
AACCCCTATGACTTTATAATAAAAAAATATCCGCTCAAGGACAACTTTTTAATTACGTTTTGTGCCTTGAGTGAAGCGAAAGGCATGGTTATAATAATGAGAAAAAGTTGTTAGAGGCATGTTATAAGAACTCGCTTACGCTTGCGAAAGATTATAAACTAGAGAGTATTGCCTTCCCGCTAATATCTTCCGGTGCATTTGGATATCCAAAAGATAAAGCATTAAAAACCGCGATATCGGTTATAGGAGATTTCTTGTTAGATAATGAAATGACCGTTTATTTGGTGGTATATGATAAGGCATCCTTTGTGTTGTCTGAAAAATTGTTTTCATCTATTAATCAATATATTGATGATAGATATATAGAGGAACATCCTATTGGTCGCAGAAATCAGCTAAAATCACTGTACGAAGCAGAAGAAACTTTACATGAATATCCTGAACTTTTCTCAGAGAAAGAATCCATTCCTACAAAAAAGAGTAAACGAAACCTCGATGATATAGTAAAGCAGATGGATGAGACTTTCTCACAAATGCTATTGAGGTTGATTGACGAAAAAGGCATGACAGATGCACAGACCTATAAAAAAGCAAATATAGACAGAAAGCTGTTCTCAAAAATACGAAATGATGTAAACTATAAGCCAAGTAAGCCTACCGTTATTGCCTTTGCCATAGCTTTAGAATTAAATCTTGATGAAACTAAAGATCTACTGCTAAAAGCTGGTTTTGCTCTTTCTCGCAGCAGTAAATTTGATATTATTATTGAGTACTTTATTGAAGAGGGTAATTATAATATTTTTGAAATTAACGAAGCGTTATTTGCTTTTGATCAAAGTTTGTTAGGAGTGTAGGTAGCTTTTATTGAAAACAGAATTGTCGCTTTCTATGCGACCGATTAGCCCATGCAAAATGTTATCCTAAAATTACAATAAATGATTGGAGGATAACAATATGAAAAAAGGTTTGACTGAATTGGTATTTATTCTTGATAGAAGCGGCTCAATGAGTGGTCTTGAAAGCGATACTATCGGAGGCTATAATGCATTGTTGCAAAAACAGAAAAACGAGTCTGGACAAGCCTTCATAACTACAGTACTATTTGATGACAAATATGAATTATTGCACGACCGTATTAACCTTCAAGGCATTGAACCTATTACAGACAGAGAGTACTTTGTGAGAGGCAGTACTGCTCTTTTAGATGCGGTGGGAAAAACCATCAATAAAATAGTAAATGTGCAAAAGCACACACTTGAATCAGAGCGTGCAGAACATGTTATGTTTGTAATAACCACTGATGGTATGGAGAATGCAAGCCGAGAGTTCAGTTATAAAAAGATAAGTCAGATGATTGAACAGCAAAAGAGCAAATATGGTTGGGAATTTATATTTCTTGGTGCAAACATTGATGCTATTGCCACAGCAGAGCGTTTTGGCATCAGTAAAGACAGGGCAGCAAATTATAATGCTGATAGTGAAGGGACATTGCTTAATTATGAAGTAATCAGCGAAACAGTAAGTTGTATGCGGGCAAATAAAGCTATATCACAAGAGTGGAAAGAACGAATTGAAGAGGATTTTAGTAAACGTAAAAGTAGGAGAAAATAAGCATTTAGCTCTTAGATTTAGCGGTTATTTACAAAAACATTAAAAAAACATAGACACCTTTATAAAGATGTTTATTTTTGTATCAAAAAAGGTTAAAATCTATTTATATGATGCTAAAAATTTAAGTGCATTTTTGCAAGGGTTTTTGTAAGTCGAGTAAAACCTTTCATAACCAATAGTAAGAGAGCTAATTTTATAGCCATAGTGCGAAGTCAAACTCTCCAAAGGACAAGAAAACACAGCAATAAATTTTAGGGGGAATATTATGCGTTTGTTTAATGCTAGTTCGTTATTTAATGAAAATTCAAAAGAAGAAATATTGAGTGTTATAGATAATCCGGAAAAATTAAGAAATAAATTAACTGAATATAAGAAACTGCTTTTAAAAGTATATAGTTTTAAAGCTTATAATTTACCAGAGGATTTTACTACTACTTCTTATATAATAGCAACCAATCATTTAACTGATTCTGATGCTCCGCTAATAATGAGTTATTATTATGAAATTATGCATCAAGCTATAGATACTTATCCAGAGCTATTTGTTTTTGCTAAAGAAAATTGTTTTAATGGCGTTTCCATACCCAAAGAATTAATGCCTCTATTAGAGATGGAAAAGGTTTTTGCTGTTGATCGTAAAAGCATTGGTGGATCAATGGCAGCGATGAAAGCCGCAGGAAAGTGGTTTAATGAAGGTAAAAAACCAAAGCATTTTTTGATATTTTCTCAAGGAACAATTTATGACATAAATAAAGACAAAGTAGAAGATATTGAGACAGGTGCATTCTGGTTAGCTAGATTATTAGGTATTCCAGTCTTGCCGGCTTTTATTGAGCAAGCTGTTGAAGGGACCGAGAATCGTTTAGTATTTGCAGAACCAATCTTTGTACCAAAAGACTGCCGGAATTTTGATGAGCATAAGCAATTATGGCTAAAAAGGGTAATTGGGGCACAAAATGAATTAGAGGCACTTACAGGAACTCCAGCAAGAGAAGCTGTGCTTGATGAAGAACATCAAACAAGAAAAAGATTCAAGCCAAATAATTAGATAATTATTTATTCTAAATCTGAAAGGCAATAAAGGTTATAAGGAGATACCTGAAAATGGCAGAGATTATAGAGATGCAAGCATGCTGCTTTTTTTGAAAAAATGTGGGATTTAGACTACAAATTTTTAGATAAAGATTACTCAAAAGAACATTATGAATAAGTGTGCGTTATTGTCAACATATGGATGGTCATGATTAGTATAATATAAAGTGCATGGGTTTAAAACAGAAAGCATTTAAAGCAGGTTTGAAGAATTATTCAAAATTCATTTGTAACTATATATAGGAGAATAAATTAAAACTCTAACTAGAAAGGAATGTATATAATTATGAAAGTACTTTTGGTTAATGGCAGCCCACATGAAAAAGGCTGTACTTATACTGCTCTGGCCGAAGTTGCGGGAGCATTAGAAAAACATGATGTTGAAACAGAAATCTATCAAGTAGGTACGAAGCCAGTTTCAGGATGTTTAGGTTGCTATTCTTGTGCCCAAACAGGAAGATGTTTTATGAAGGATCAGGTAAATGGATTTTTAGACAAGGCAGTTGATGTGGATGGTTTTGTTTTTGGATCTCCGGTACATTATGCTTCTGCCTCTGGTATGCTAATTTCCTTTATGGATCGGGTGTTTTTTGCCAGCAGAGGTCGTTTGGCGTATAAACCGGCTGCAGCAATAGTCAGTGCTAGGCGTGGTGGTACTACTGCTGCATTTGACCAGTTGAACAAGTACTTTACAATAAGTAATATGCCTATTGTGTCATCTCAGTATTGGAATATGGTGCATGGAAGTACTCCGGAAGATGTTAAGCAGGATTTAGAGGGGATGCAAACCATGCGTACATTAGGCAACAATATGGCCTGGCTGTTAAAAGCTATTCAAGCAGGAAAAGCTGCAGGGATTGAGATTCCAGAGCAAGAAAAGCGTGTATTTACTAACTTCATTCGTTAGAAGTATCGAAAGATGGGAGAAAAATTGTCGGAGTTTTTCCTGATGTAAACGGACAAGAAGACCATATATATGGATGTTCAAAAGAGTTATTTAGAGAGTTTACAATAATTGTGTGGATGTTCCTGTTACTTTAAAGCCTTTCTAAGAACCTTCAAATAAAAGTGCATATTATGGAAAGAACATTGCGAAGAGCCCTAGAGAATGTAGGCGAAGCGGAGGTCAGATTTTTGCGAAAGCAAAATATCGTTCCTCTGTCTCTTGCGAAGCAAGATAAGTCGAATCCCCCTTCCCTCGCGAAGCGAGTTTGATTCGACCGGTAGCGAGCCATACATTCTCTTAGGATTGTAGCTTAGTTCTTGGAATAATATGCACTTACACGGCGGCGAGTACCCTTACAACTCACAAAGCCCTTCTAAATCCACTAATTTCAAGCAATCTGCTACATGTATTTGAACGGAGCGTGAGCCTCCTTTATTCATCATATATATCCCACTTTTGCATGCTTACTTGACGAAACTTCGCCCCATGTAAACTCATATCGAATTCACTTAGTGTGAGTTTACATAAAAATTAATAATGGTTTTTAGCCAGCCACTATGAATTTATCAAACAGATTCACTAGAGAAGTTGTAATATACGAAGGCACCTTTAGATATTAAATACTACTCCGCAATCCTCAACCGTTCCACCACACTTTGTTTGCCTACTCCTCTAAATGCCAGATACGGAATTAGTACCGATAAAGCAAGCAATACAGGATACGCAATGAGTAATGGCAGTATTACAAACTTATAGCTCATGAACCAAACTGCTTTTGAAAACTGTGAAAGAACTCCGAAAGTGAATATTCCTGTTAAGATAAATGAAATGGCTATAGTAAAAAAACCACAGTATAGACCTTCATATATAAGCATCTTTCTAAGCTGCACTTTTGTCATTCCTACGCTTTCCATCATTGCAAATTCACTACGGCGGGCAATTATGCTTGTGAAAACAGAGTTTATAAAGTTTAGTATTCCTATAATGCCGATTATTAGGCAAAGCACTCCGCCTATGGAAAGTATCATATTTTGCAAATCTTCAAATTCCTTTTTGTATGTTTCACGGGAATTATACGACATTTGAATCTCCACAGATTCTGTGTAGGACTTTATAAATGCTTCAAGCTCATCCTCTTTACCAGCCTTTGCATTGCAGATGTAAGTCATAGGTACAGGATTTTTATCATAGGTACGTAATTCTTCAAGGGGCATAGCGAAGGCAACACTTCCATAACGACGGCTGCAATTGGTAGACCGCATACGGTAATACCCCATAACTTCGTATTCCTTTGCACCATCAAAGTTCATATTAAAATCATCTTGAAGAACTAATATCTTTACCTTTTCTCCAATGCTATATAAAGCTTTATCATACATAATATTTCCATTGTCATCATCATTTAGTCCGAGAAGCAGGAATTTTCCGGTTTTGAATTTATCTTTATTGTAGCTTCCCTTCACAATTTCAAGGTTTTCCAGTACAAAATCATCCATTGCATAAATATCTGCAATTGGAACAGTAGAACCATCAGGTAAATACATTTTGCCAGCTTCGTACTGAACATTTCCATCATATTTTGATATAATCATCATCTCAGGAATATTATAAATCAGCCCGCCTCTGTCAAAGCTTTTTTGCTCCTCAATAGCAGAAATAGTTGTCTTCGAAACTGGGGTGTCGTTTCTGAATTTATTCTTGAAATAAGCAGCATGAGCAACCTGAAAATCAACATCGATGAATTTACTTACAAACTTATCCATGTCAAAACTTCCTGTTAGCGTATACACCGTGTTGAGTAAAACCAGGCTCAAAGAAATAGAAACCACTGTGATAAAAGTCCTCTTCTTGTTTCTGCCAAGGTTTGAAAAGGACATTTTATGCAGTTTACCGCCGTTAGTCCCTTTTTTGATTCTATTCAATTTACTGTGAATATTACTACTCACACCGTTGTACTTTACAGCTTCAACAGGGGAAATATATGATGCCATTTTTCCAGGTTTTCTACAGCTGATATATACTGTAAACAATGCAAATATTGCTGAGCCGATAAAAATAACTGGATTAATAGAAACTGTTGCGACAGATGAAATTGAAGCTTTTACAATTAAAGGCAGAAGGATTTTGCCCAATAGAAACCCAAATATCAAACCTGCTGGAATTCCTATTGCGGACATTTTTAGTGCTTGTACCAGAAGTATTCTCTTTATTTGCTTTTTCGTTGTACCTATAGTCTTAAGAAGTCCATAAAATTGGATATCCCGCATTACTGAAATCTGAAAAATATTATAGATAATTAGATATCCCGTAAATACTATTAACAAAGCACCCATCAAAACTGCAAACCAGACCGAGAGGTTATCTTCGGAAGTTGTTGAAAAATAAGCCCAGTTAACACCATATTCAATTACATTTTCACCATAGCCATCAATTTTATAACCACTATCTGAAATAACCTGCATCATATTATCATCAATATTGCGACTGTTTTCAAAGAGTACATAAGCTTGGCAGGAGCCAATACTATCCCGATCTTTATAGTATTGCTGTCCTCTTACCGCAAGGTTTACTTCAATAAATTCCTTTGAAACTGTTATGATTCCAACTGGAAATGCAGGATCTCCCTTATAGTATCCAGTAAGGATAAACTCTTTTTCTTCTATCCTATTCCCAAAATCACAGAGCAAAGTTACCTTTTGTCCGATTTCGTGAGGAACTCCAAGAAAATCCAAGGTGACAGTATCTGTTGAAATCTCATTCTGGGCTACGGGGAGTCTTCCTGTTGTAGGAAAGTTATAACCAAGCTTTGCACTTGTTTTATCGCAATAGTCAATTTCTGTATAGCGTTTCAGAAGTTTTTCATTGACTGCTTCACCTGCATATATACTCAAACCAACTTCTTTTATTAAAGGATGTTTTGAAATTCTTTCATATTGCTCCTGAGAAAGGTATTTAAACGAACCATGTGCATAGCCTCCAGCCATACGCATACTGCTTTCTTCAATACTCTCAATCAAACCTGTTCCAATTGTAAAAAGGCTAGTAAACAAAATTGTTGTAAGTATAATCGCCAAAATAGCAATAGAGTTTCGGGACTTGTTTGCTTTATAACTCTTAAATGCAAGATTTGAGATAGCCTTCCTGTTTGACACTCTAATCATTGCTATCACCACCTGATACTTTGCCATCTTCAATTCTTATAATGCGATTAGCCATTTGTGCAAGTTCTTCATTATGAGTAATCATCACAATAGTTTGACGAAATTTCTCACCTGTAACCTTTAGAAGACCCAAAACATCTTGACTTGTTTTGCTGTCTAAATTGCCTGTAGGCTCATCGGCAAGAATAATGGCAGGTTTTGTTGCCAGTGCCCTTGCAATTGCCACCCTCTGCTGCTGACCTCCCGAAAGCTGATTGGGCAGATTGTTTAGTTTGCTCTCAAGGCCTAAGGTGGTTACAATTTTATCTATATAATCTCCATCAACCTTATTACCATCCAATTCGATGGGAAGTACAATGTTTTCATACGCATTCAACACAGGTACAAGGTTATAGCTTTGAAAAACGAATCCGATTTTCCGCCTTCGAAAAATAGTCAGCTCATCATCCTTTAAAGAAAAGATATCCTTTCCGTCAACCTTCACTATGCCGCTTGTTGGACGGTCAAGCCCCCCAAGCATATGTAAAAGAGTGGACTTTCCACTACCAGATGTTCCAACAACTGATACAAATTCGCAAGGTTCAATAGACAAATTCACATTGTCCAATGCCCGCACAATATTTGGTTCAGTACCATAAAATTTATTCAAATCTGCTGTTTCTAGAATACTCATTGAAGCACCACCTCTAATTTATTAATTTAAGTTTAGCACAACAATCTTTCGAGAAGCTTTCTGAAATCTAACAGCTTTGACACAATTCTAACCCTGTGGAAGAAATACCGAAAATGTACAACCACTTCCGACCTTTGAGGCCACTTTGATATATCCTCCTTGAGCACTGATAATCTCTCTTGCTAAGTATAAGCCAATACCTACACCCTCATCATTGTGAACCTTAGGCGACCGATAAAACCTTTGAAATATTTTTGTCTGTTCATTTTCTGATATTCCCATTCCATTATCGGAAATATCTATCCTTACAAACATCTCATAGGCAGTTGTACAAATTATTACCTTGCCACCTCTAGATGTATATTTTATTGCATTATCTAGAATGTTTATCGCCGCTTCACTAGTCCATTTATGGTCAAAAATAGCTTTTATATCTCCGCAGCTTAGGTTTATAGCAATTTGCTTTGCAGATGCCTTTGTGGAAACGTTTGCTACGCACTCCTCAAGGAGCTTTTTGATTGAACTTTTTTGAGGCTTTACCGATATAATTCCCGTTTCCATGCGTGACATTTTGACAAGTGACTGAATAAGAAAATTCAATTTATCTGATTGCCTTTCGACCTCGCTGACAAGCCTTTTTTGATCCTCAGTCAAGCTTTCCTCCGAGAGCAGGTTAATATAGAGCAGGATATTAGAAATTGGAGTCTTGGTTTGGTGAGAAATATCTGATATCAGTGCCTTGATTTTATTTCGCTCTTCAAAAAGGGCTTTTTGGTTGTAGCTTATGACGTCAAACTCCCGTTTTAGCTTTGATTCAAGTGCCGATAGAATAGATTCATCAAAGGTTTTCTCGTTAAAATTACCTGAAGTAAGATTGTCAATAATCTTCTCCAACCTTTTAAGCAGCCTTCGTGAGCGTACATGATTGATAACTACAAATATAGCTGCACCAATTAATACTCCAGCTACAAAAATCAAAACCATCGAAACAGTCTTAAGTTCCTGATACGATACAACATCATACATCTGATTTCACCTTCCATGAATAACCCATGCCATACACTGTTTGAATATATACAGGTTGAGACGGATCATCCTCGAGTTTGTTGCGTAATCTTCTAATTGTGACAGAAAGGGCATTCTCGTTGACGAACTCTGATGCATCACTCCATACCTTGTCTATAAGCATATCACGAGTAAGGATGTTTCCTCGGTTTTCCACTAGAATACGGAGCAGCTTTTGCTCAGTTTTACTTAGTTCAATATCCTTACCATCTTTGATAAACAACATTGCATCAAAATCAAAACAAATTTCATTTTCAGAGTATTTCCCACTCTTAGTTTTTTCACCATTCTTTCGAAGTTGTGCCAATATTCTTGCACGAAGGATTGCAAGACTAAAGGGTTTGGTAATATAATCATCTGCTCCTATTTCAAAGCCTGTTACAACATCTATTTCCATATCGTTTGCAGTAAGAAATATAATAGGTACATCTGACCTTTTGCGTATCATTTGGCAGAAGTCCAAGCCACTTCCGTCAGGCAGGTTTATGTCCAATATAATTAGCTCAAATTTTTGACTGGCAAAAGCTCTCTCAGCTGACTTTTTGTCGAAGCATTGAATAAACTCGAACTCTTCCTTTTTCATTGCAAGGGCAATGCCATTACTTAGAGCAGTATCATCTTCAACAATTAATATTCGCTGCATCAAAACCCTCCTTATTAAATAAGTGGAATTAATGTTACCTATTATAGCATAAAAGACTCTATGAAACTTCCATTTCTTTCAACATTGAAGAAATGGATAAAGATTATATGAGCTTTCATTGAAATTTCAAGGGGGGGGAAAACAAGAAATCCTCTTGGTTTACAGAGACATTCAAAGCACAAAGTTCATGGAAAATTTTTGCAACTAAAATATTGCCATTTATATTAGCATAGGGAAAACTTTGAAATTGTATAATGAGTTTGATTTAAGCGAAGAAGAGAAAATAGAAGTGCTATCGCCTGCACAAGAAATAGAACAGAAAATAGACGGATTAACAATAGAGTATGATGCGAATGCAAAATAGGTTTTAAATGATGAAAATTAGGCAACTGGTAATAAAATCGATTGCCTAAAGTTTATTTGCCTCGCTATTAGCTATAGAAGATTGATGCCTCACAAGCTAGGCGACTGGACAGGAGCCGGTTTTGCAATTTATTTTGTCAACCTTTGAAAGACAACTAGTTAAGAGGGAAAATAGTTTTATTGAAGCAGTTTCATATAGTCTTGTATATTATGAGGCTGACTTGGAATATGAGTTGGAAGAAAGAATACTGATTCCATTACTGCTTGGTAAGATTGTGACTGAAAGAACAAATCGTTTTTTCCTAGGACAGTATAAACTGTTTGAAAAAGTTGCGAAGGAAGTTCAAGAAAGACAGAATGAATTAGATTTGACTCGAGAAGAACTCATTGAGGTAGTTGATTGTGCAAATTATTTACTTCAATTACTGCCCAAAATGGAAATTACAAATGATCCACAAGAAAAATAGTAAGAACCATGCCATAATTTAGGAAGAGAAGTAACTGATAAAAGCTCTGATGCAGAAGTATGATATGTTCCTCCTAATGGTAGACAGTCAAATATAAAAACTGTTTACTATATAAAATGGATCCTATAGAGTAGACAATGAACTTGTTTACGGAAAATCCATGTTGTCCAAGTTGCTTAAAAGTTATTGAACAGTTTACTTCTATTTACAAGAATATTAAGATTAATATATTGTGGAATTAAATTTCGATGGAGGGTTTGTCTTGATGGAATACCAACGTTTGCTAGAAAGGTTTGATGATATGTCACTAATCGTAACATTGATACTCCCTGAACATACAGTGGATGTAATAAAGCAAATTGGGAAAACAATGAATATTGCTATTAATCCAGAGCAGCTAATAGCTGTTCTGGAGTCATCCGACACAAAGTGGAAAAATAAAGTTTGCTATTTTGAACGTGAAAGGGAATTTGTTTATATTGATTGTCATAAACCTCAGGATATGCACCAAGTTATTATACGATGTTTAAGTAGTGAAAAAGAAAAAATATATAATTCATTTTACCAGTGGGTGAAATTAAGACAAGAGTTATATGGTCAGCCAATAAATAATGATATTATTGACTGGATGCATCCTGCTGAAAAGTATGAAAAAGTCATAAACCCATTATTAGCAAGCTTGCAGTATAATGAAATAATTGACTGATTTTGTTGTTTGCTCCGACTGTGGCAATACAGTTTCGAGGTTTCTTTTTGGCTTGAAACAGGGAGTATAAATAATTCTGTGTATTGGAATTTATGTAATCCTTCTTTAGCAAGTAAAAAAATATCTCTCTTAAAAAATTGTTATGTTCAATAAATGTGTTTAGACTATATGAATGCTATTGCTGGATTTCCCACTAGATTTAGTGATAAAGTGGTAAAATTATATGTAACATATAGTTCTGGTCTAATGTTTGGCCATTTCAATAAAAATAATAACATAGAACAGGAAGAAGATGATCAAACATCTGAAGAAGAAAATCAAGACAGCAATAAGCTTATACCGCTGAGAGTTATAGAAGGGAAGCGGAGAGGGCATGTTTCGTTAGATGAGGACAAAGAAACAAACATTACTTTTTCTGATGTTGGTGGACTCGATGAGCTTAAAGAAACTATAAGGATGAAAATCATAAAGCCTTTTACTACTCCGGGACTATCTGAAAAATTCAAGAAAAAATCCTATGATGGAGTTAGAGGAAAATATTAAAAAATTGGGTCTGACCGTAATTTTATTTGCAGCAGCACTGTTTTTGAAATCCGATGGAGTAAGGATAATTAGATTTCTATCCCTTATTCCGATATTGCTATATTTGGTGTTTGTTGCAGTGTTTATATACAAGAAGAAATCTTTTTAGGTCTGTAAATAACTTTCCTAAAAACAAGTTGATGTAGAGATAATATAAGATTCAAAATAGAGTTGTTTATATAAGCTTTAAGACTATATATTTTGCAATAATTAGGATAAAAAAAGTAAAACTAAAAGAGGACTAATTAACTTTGTATGTAAGTTAGTCCTCTTTATTCATGTTAAAAAATTATGGTGTTTTCACATTTCTTGTTGCCTAATAAAGCACGTTCTCTTAGGCACATTACTTAGTTCTTGAAATAATCGAAAAACAGGAAATATTTATTAAGCAGTTTATTCTAATAAATTGAGTTATTCTGCTGGAAACTTGTCGACCATACCAAGTAAACGTTGCCTCATAAACCCGAAATCTATTGAATCAACATTTCCACTTTTATCAACATCTGCAGCAGATTTATTAATGTCCTCTTCTGTTTTCATTCCAAGCAAATACATTCTTATGGCACCAAAGTCTAAGGAATTAAAAGTGCCATCATTATTTAAATCACCATATACGAAATCTGGGTTGGGTGTTGCTGTACCTTCTCTGAAAACTGCTGTTATACTTATATCTCCAGTGTGTGTAAAGGTTATAGTATCTGAATTTCCTACCACACCTTCCCAGTGGTCAAATACATAACCTTCTTGAGGTATAGCACTTACCGTCACTGGTATACCTGTAAAATAATTGCCAGTCCATTGGCTTGGATTTGTAACACTTGGAGTATTTGAAGTTATATCTATGGTATTTATTTTTATATATCCTTTTGTTGAATCTGTTCTAAGAGTGATATTAGCTGTTCCATTAACACCATTACTTCTGAACTTATTAATTATAAACTGTTTCATATTTGATGGTCGTTCTTTTGCGAAATTCTTCATATGCTGAACATCGTCACTCCATGTTTTAGAACTACTATTGTTGTTACCGCCCCAGTTGCCTCCAAAATCACCACCCCAGTTGCCTCCAAAATCACCGCCCCAGTTACCTCCAAAATCACCGCCCCAATTACCGCCTGGATTCCATCCATTATCTCCAGGGTTGCCAGGATTTGGTTGATTTGTATTATCATCTGCATCAGCGTTCAATTTTAGAAACGGCCAACGATTGGTATGTTCTAATAATTCAGGTGCAAGAGTACTTTCAAATTCACTAATAATATTAATCACACGATCAGAAACAAAGGATGTATTTAACTGATCTGCAAAGCAATTAATAAACTTATTTCTAAATTCCTCATTTTGAAGCAGAGTTCTAAACAAGAATGTTGCATCTTGAGAATTTGACCATCCTTCCACTATATCACCTGTTGCATATTGCAATGTGTCATGTGTCCAAGACTTGCCATACAATCCGAAACCAAAATCCGTATCTTTAAGTAGCCATCTCCAACGACCATCCTGACCATAGGGTGCTTCTGGATGATATTGTCCATCGTCTGTTATATATCTCCAAGCAGATACGTTATTTCCAGGCCAATCTGTGTTACCAAAGAAAATTTCTGCAACATTATAAATTATATAATTATCTATATCAATCTTCGTCTTAATATATTCATAGGTACTTTGTTGTGTAATAGAGTTTGATTTAAGATAATTAATAACTTCGTTATTGAAGGCAGTTAAGTCTTCAGATGGACTTTCGCCCCCAACTGCACCTCCGCCAAATCCACCAAAGCCACCGCCGATATTATTAGCAGAGGCAATATCGGTTATTACGACCTTATCATCATCAAGATTGTAGTGTGAGCTCAAATATTCTTTATCATAGCGTTCACGAATATAATATACGCCCCAATACTCCCCATCTAAAAATAATATTACAGGCCTTGACGCTTGAGTATCCAAACCTTTTATATGAGATACCAAACTATGTGACATTGCATCTCTCATATATCCAAAAGCCCAATCATTACCTGCATTTCTTAAAATTAGACGTTCAAAACTTTTTAATTTTTTATCATTACCTTTTTTAGTGAGATCGGGAAAAATTTCATACTTAAATTCGCCCTTGTCTCCATTATCGCCATCAGCATAAATTCGGAATGATTTCTGTGGGTATTTTCTAGTATAGTTACCATGGAGTCTGAGACCGATATTTTGCGAGAATCCAACTTTGCCATTATTTTCAAAGAATTCTATGTGTGCAGGTCTTTCCCATTCTTCACCGCTTTTTTCACAGTTTGAACTCGTATAAATACCTGTAGCTGGGTCGAATAAATTATTATAGCCAGTTACAACTGAAACTATTGGCAATGTATATCTTGTCTTTATTCCGGGATCAACAAAATATGAATGAGTCACAATATTACTCATTAATCCATCATTATTTACAACCACTGCTTTCAATGTAGTACATTTGAAAACCTCACCCTTTGGTGCTTTCCAAGGATTCTGATAATCTGCTGATATATTCTGTACCATTGAAAGTACATTTGCTTCACCCGCTCTGCTTTGAATTCTTATGCTACCGCTATACTGGAAAGTGCCGGAAGCTCCAGGGACAGGGTCGGAACCATCGGTTGTATAGTAAATATTAGCTTGTGAATCCTCTGAAGTAATATATAAATCAAAGGCTTCGGTATACAACCCACCTTCCTTAGAAAAAGCAGGCTCTCTAAGTAGAATAATTCCGTTTGAATTTGCTGATAAGGGTGTTGATTTAGCAAATAACTTATATTCTGAAGAACCATCAGTTTTTCTTCCGAAAGATTGATCATCTGCAAGACTTGAATATGTGAGCGAATCAACAAGAGTGCCATTAGGTGATCTCAGTTCAATCGTTTCACCAGAGGAACTTAATTTAAAGTTTGTATGAAGCTGACCATCTCTTGCCACTTTGTCTTTATCAGAAGCCCAAATAAGCAAATATCCATTTGGTCCAATAGTCCCTTGAGGGAATGTCCATGTTGCTCCTGAATCAGATAAAGTATAGCCTGTCAGGCTAATAGTCTGTGAGCTCGGATTATAGAGTTCTATCCAATCGGAATATGCTCCTCCCTTATCTCCCTTATCTGGATCTTCTAAGTCACCATCCCTGATGGTCTTAGAATTAGCTGCCATAATTTCATTAATGAATATGGACTGTCCGCCTTCTGCTGAAGCAACTAAAAACTCTGTTGGTAGCATTATTGAAAACGCCATAGTAATAGAAAATAAAACTGCTAAAGCCTTTTTCACAGTATCTCTCCCCTTTGATTTATTTTATGTAAATAAACTTAATGTTTTATTAGTTGTTGATATGCAACATACGATTATTAAAGCATAAATATTAAGTCTATTTAGAACATTAACAATATAACCTAACAAACAGCTATCATGTACTTATTCGTTTGTTGGAGTGTAAATATATTAAATCGAAGGCTATATTAAGTAGTGAATTGATTGTTGGAAATATATATTGACAAAATATATTTTACCATACAATATAATTATATAGTACAAAACTTAATTTAAACTTAAATGTCTAAGGTTTTATTTGAAGTGATAATATTTTCTGTATTTTTTGAGCTTTCAGTAAAAATATTTTTAAATTAGAATATAATAACAATATAAAGTACATGAATATCGTAGGAGTAGGATTTGACAGTTATATTAGAGGGGAATAATAAAGGTATTCGTTTTAGTCAAGTTTTTTACATGCATACATATAAAGCCTTGCAAACTATAGCCTTGTGAATTTCAATAAATATTGCTATACTTTAAAGATATAATTTAGCATGTCGTTACTTGTGCAAAGGAGATTGAAAAATGATAATTGTTTATGAGTCAAAAAGAGGTTTTACTAAAAAGTATGCTGATATGCTTGCTGCGAAGGCGGGGCTAAAGGTCTTCTCGGTAAAGGAAATTTCGAAGGTTAATCAGGATGAAGAAATTATTTTTCTTGGTTGGATGAAAGCTGGGAAGATACAGGGGCTTAATAAAGTGAGAAGACATAATATCAAAGCTGTTTGCGGTTCGGGTACAGCCCAAACTGCGGAGCCCGATGACCAAACAGTTATGACTAGGAATAAGATTGAAGGCATACCGTTTTTTTATCTGCGTGGGGGATGTTTGCCCTTGAAAGAGATAAAGGGTATGGATAAAATCATGCTATCCATGTTTTTAAATATACTTAAAAGCCGTAAGGACAAAAATGATAAAATCAAAGAAGCGATCTTCAATGTTGAAAACGGTTTTGATGGTGTGAAAGAAGAAAATCTCGAACCTGTACTCGAATGGCTGAATGCAAAATAAGGAGAGTTGTTTACAAAGGTGCGGAAACAACTGAAAGTGCAGGAGACGTTCTTTCGTTTAGCCAATTAATTATATCTAGTATAACTTCATCTTTGTTTGTTTCATTAATTAGTTCATGCCGTGCAAAAGGGTACAATTTATATTGAACATCATTAACACCAATATTTTTGTAAAGCTTCATCAATTCGAAAACGTCTCTACCCCAATGACCCACTGGGTCATTGCCACCAGATAGTAAAAGAATAGGAGTGTTTTTTGGGGTTTTTATAATGGACTTTGGATTTTGCATTGTCTTTAATCCGTTAAAAAGCTCAAAAAACAGATTGTTTGAACAATTAATCCTACATAGAGGGTCGTTTAAAAAGCTGCTGACAATTTTATCATCTCTACTTATCCAGTCAAAAAAAGTTTTGGGTTCAGAGACATTTAAGTTAAAGGCTCTGAAGGTAATATTATTTATATAATAGCTTCTTTTATGTGGACCTCTTCTTTTAATAAGTGATTTAGCAACTAAAATACCGGCATTTAGGGCAAGGTTATCGAAACATCCTGTACCCGATATTATTGCACCATTTACATTGGTGGTACTATCTTGAAGTACACTTCTAATTATAAAGCTACCCATGCTATGTCCAAAAAGAAAAATCGGCAGTTCTGCATGAGCTTTTTTTATGTAATCAATAAGTAGCACAAGATCTTTTTGCATGTGAGTCCAGCCACCGTTGCTGACATGTACAATATTATTAGTGTTTTTCGTTGTTTTACCATGACCTCTTTGGTCGTGTGCATACACAATGTATCCTACAGATGTTAGTTGCTCTGCAAAATATTTATATCTTCCTGCATGTTCGGACAGTCCATGAGAAATGTGAACTATACCTAATATTTTGGTGTTTTCGGGAGACCATTTATACACGAAGATATTATTGTTGTCAAAGGAGCAGTACTCAAATGTTTCAATTATCATATTTATCACCTTTAGAGTTTTTAAGATATTTTGCCATTTCTAAAAGGTCGTCAGATGTATTGAGTTCAGGTTTTTCTAATATAGTATATAATAGTTTTTCTAATATATACCCGATTTCTTTACCTTGCTGATAGCCTAAAGAAATAAGGTCGTTGCCATTGATTTTCAAATCTTTGATTGATAAACATTGCTGTTCATTAATAATTTCGGCATATATTTCCTTTATTTTATATAGAACTTTGAGTGAAGAGACCAAAAAATCTGGATTTTGTCCTTTTTTATCTGCTTCCTGTACTTTTAAAAGATTAATAAAATTATCCTTACCTATTACGCTTACAGCTTTTCGTACAGAATTAAAATTAGGCTGTATGTGCCAATCGTGAAATTTTATAAGATGGCAAACATTAGTTATGGTCTTATTATCGAACTTAAGCCTTTTTAATACGGCTTTAGCTATAAGCATACTTTTTTCAGGATGACCATAAAAATGGTCTGTTCCTTTTTTATCAGTTGATTTTGTTAGTGCTTTCCCTGTATCGTGAAGAAGCATAGTCCATTTGAGACTTTCGTCATTTTCAATTTCAGACACTGTCTTTAGGGAGTGGATAGCAACATTATGAATATGATAAGGGTGATTTTGTGTAACTAGATAGCAAGCATTAAACTCAGGTAAGATGAATTTTAATAACTGCGAATCTCGTAATAAGTTGAACTTATAGGGTTGACGTGAGGTAAGTATTTTAGTTAGTTCGTCCCTTATTCTTTCCTGGCTGACGTTATTAATAAGAGCGCTGTTTCGTTCAATTGCAGCAAGAGTTGAAGCTTCAATATCAAATTCCAACACTGCACAAAAACGCACAGCACGAAGCATTCTTAGAGGATCTTCTCTAAACCTGTCATCAGCATTTTCAACTGCACGTATAACGGCATTTTTATTATCTTCAATGCCTGAATATGGGTCAAATAGACCTTCTAAAGGATGATATGCCATTGCATTTATTGTAAAATCCCTATAGGAAAGATCGGTAATTAGGCACCTTTCATCTTCTATATGTGCTGTCCTAAAGGTGGTAACTTCTATAACTTCTTTGTCAATAAGTACCGAAACAGTACCATGCTTTATTCCTGTATCAATTGTTTTACTAAAAATAGATTTGATTTGATCTATAGTTGCCGAGGTTGTAATATCCCAATCCTTTGGCTGTTGCTTAAGGATACTATCCCTTAAGCAACCTCCAACAATGTATGCTTTATGGTTGTTGTCATTGAGTGTGCTTATAATTTGTGCAACCTCTTTAGGTATATCAATTTTAACATTACTATTCATTACATTTCCTTTCTAACTAAAAAACAATTAAGCCCTAAATAATATTATATACCATTTTACAATAATATTTTAGGAATTTATTTTTCAATCATTGGGAAAATTATTAGAATCTAGAATATAACAGCATATAATAAAAAAGCTATAACTACATAGGCTGACAAAAAAGATTATATCTAAACTAATGAAGTTTAAAGTGTCTTAATTTGTAGGGTAGAGGTTGAATTTTAAGCAACATATGAATCAATGCTAAGATTTTTAAATATATAAATCAACAAAAAATGTTTATTGCAAATAATATATAAAAGGGCAAAAAAATACCCCGTGCATTCCAAAGAAGAGAAGGGAGAATGCATCGGGATTTAGGGGAGTAACTTTTATAAAATTACTTGATATTAATACTATACTAAATTGTAGAATAATGTAACTGTTCGTCGAAACATCACAAAATTCGACAAAATATTTCAAAAAAAGCAACACACTGATATTTGGTAGTATTTAGGGGTCACATTTAGTTTATACATTGTGTAATAATTCTATTTGAAGAGTAATTACTTTGAAGAACATAACAACTAGAAGATTCAAAAACGGCTATTTGCAAAGCCTTAAAATTAGAGTTTATATAAAAATAGCATAATAGGCTTTGGAATATACATATTAAAGTATTTAAGTTTCATTTAAATTATAACATGAAAGTATATTGATTACCACAATTATTTCAATTTATTTCAAAAGAAAATTTAAGAATTTTAAAAGAATTGACTCTTTGCAAAAAAGCTGATATTGTAATCACTATAAGGATAAAGTTTTAATAACTGTTTTTTGAACGGAGTTGGATTTATGAATCCTAAACTTAAAGATGATATGACGGACAAGTTATTTGAAGCAATATTGCTATTAGAAAATATAGAAGAATGCTATAACTTTTTTGAAGATATTTGTACTGTTTCGGAGATTAAAGCACTTGCACAAAGGCTTGAGGTAGCAAGTATGTTAAGGGATGGTAAGACGTATACGGATATTAGTGAGGTAACTGGTGCGAGTACTGCTACAATAAGCAGAATTAACAGAGCTTTAAACTATGGAGCAGATGGCTATAACACAATATTAAATAAATTAGCAGATAAAAAAGGTATTTAGAAAAAATAATTCTTAAACTATTGTTAATTTAATTGTTGATTAAATTTAAAAAGTTAGTTAAAATTGCTATAGGAATAAATAAAAGTTGGGAAGGTACAAATGTTAAGAAAATTATTTATCAGTTTGCTGATTTTATCAGCACTGACTTCGGATAATATAATAAATTTAACAGAAATTTTATCGGATCCTTCCATCTTGACTAAGGAAGTAATTGATATTGTTTTAGGCTACGAAGGAGAGCTTACTGCTAAACAAAGGGAATGCTTGATTGAGTGTTTAAATGAAAAGCAAGCATTTAAGTTAAGTTCTGCTTCTTTTTCCAATATAAAATTTAGTAAGGGTATATTCATTTCAAGTTTAGATAAGACAAATATACAGTCATTGTTGCCAGCAAGCAAGAAAACATTTAAACCAATCATTTTTATAACGTTTTTGTTTATTGCTTTTATTGCTGTATCTAAAATACTAAAAAAGGATATTATCCTTTGCCATTCGGATATTTCTCCTCCTCTTTGCTACAATTAAATAATGAATAGGATTTCTTGAAAGGGAAATAACTACCTTTTGACAAATGTAGAGTTCACTCTATTTAAATTAGGGGTGATAAAGTGCTTTATATTGTTGTGATGTTTTTTGCTCTTTTAATTGGAATTTTTATTACCCACATTAATGGAAGAAAGCCGAGCTTTAGTAATATAAAGTTCGAAAAATCATGGTTGTTGTTAATAGCTGTTGCTTTGCAAATTTTATCTTCTATTGCAGAAGTTAGGGAATATAAATTCGCAACCTCTATTGCATGGATGGTCAATGGGACGATATTTTGCTTAGCGTTTTTGGTTATTTGGTTTAATAGAGAATATTTTGGACTATGGTTTATCGGATTAGGTGCTTTTCTTAATGCTTTGGTAATGCTGCTTAATGGAGGTAGAATGCCAGTTGATATGAGTCTTTTGGGCAATGAAGCTTATATGGCTAAAGCTCTTGATTTAATGCAAAGGGGAGCAGACAGCAAACATGTGGCTTTAGATGAAGCAACAAGGATTCCGATTTTAGCAGACATAATAAGTCTTCCTGGCTTTTTGGGCTTAGGGATGCCTGTGATTAGCATTGGAGATATTATTGTAGCAGTAGGAGTATTTTTGCTTTGTTTGCAGTTTGTGATAAAACCACGAAAGATAGATGTATAGATTTAATTATGAATTAAAATTTTAAAGTATAAGATTGTTTTTGTGATAATTGTTAAATAATATTTGGAGGTTTTACAATATGAAAAAATTGATTGAGAAGATTATTGGAAGTTATAGTGACAGAGAGCTTAAAAGAATTATGCCGATTGTGGATAAGATAGAGAGCTTAGAAGAAGAGATTAAGGCTTTAAATGATGATCAACTTAAAGGTAAAACGCAGGAATTTAAAAAGAGAATTGAAGCTGGAGAGACTCTTGACGATATTCTTCCGGAAGCTTTTGCGGTTATGAGGGAAGCATCCTGGAGAGTTCTTGGGATGAGACACTTTAAGGTTCAGCTTATTGGAGGTATCGTACTTCATCAAGGAAGGATTGCGGAAATGAGAACAGGGGAAGGAAAAACCCTTGTTGCGACCCTTCCAGTTTATTTGAATGCACTTTTAGGTAAAGGCGTTCATGTTGTAACAGTGAATGACTACTTAGCTAAACGTGATAGCGAGTGGATGGGAAAAGTATATAATTTTCTTGGTTTGTCTGTTGGTCTCATTGTTCACGGTCTTAACAACAATGAAAGAAGAGAGGCATACAACTGCGATATTACTTATGGTACTAATAATGAGTATGGATTTGATTACCTAAGAGACAATATGGTTATCTACAAGGAAGAAATGGTGCAAAGGGATTTGCATTATGCCATAGTGGATGAGGTGGACAGTATCCTTGTTGATGAAGCAAGGACACCACTTATAATATCTGGACAAGGAGACAAGTCTACCGAGCTATACAAGGTTGCAGATTCTTTTGTGAGAAGACTAAAAGTAAAGGTTTTCACTCAGCTTGATGATAAAGAGGATTCCGATGATATTGATGCTGATTATATTGTTGATGAAAAGGCTAGTACTGCAGCATTAACAGCACAAGGTGTTAAAAAGGCAGAGGCGTTTTTTGGAATTGAGAATCTTTCCGATTCAGACAACCTTACAATTTCCCATCACATAAATCAGGCTTTAAGAGCACACGGTATTATGAAACTTGACAAAGATTATGTTGTCAAGGAAGGAGAAATTATAATAGTTGATGAGTTTACTGGACGTTTAATGTACGGAAGACGTTATAGTGACGGATTACATCAAGCTATAGAAGCAAAAGAGGGAGTTAAAGTTGAAAGAGAAAGTAAAACTCTTGCCACTATTACTTTCCAAAATTACTTTAGAATGTATACTAAGCTATCTGGTATGACTGGTACGGCTCTTACAGAAGAACAGGAGTTTCAAGATATTTATAAGCTGGATGTTATTGTCATTCCGACCAATAAGCCTATTGCTAGGATTGACCTTAACGATGTTGTTTATAAAAATGAGGTGGGCAAATTTAACGCTGTTATAAACGATATTGCTGAGTGTCATAAAAAAGGACAGCCAACACTAATTGGTACTATATCTATTGATAAATCGGAATTGCTAAGCTCGATGCTCAAAAAGAGAGGTATACCTCATCAGGTGTTGAATGCTAAGGTCCATGATAAGGAAGCTGAAATTATAGCACAGGCAGGAAAATATGGAGCAGTTACCATTGCTACAAATATGGCTGGACGTGGTACTGACATAATGTTAGGCGGTAATCCTGAATATATGTCAAAACAAGAAATGAGAAAAAAAGGATATGATGATGAGTTAATAAACCAAGCTACCGGTTTTAATGATACTGATGATGAAGAAATATTAGCGGCAAGGGCAGTATATAGAGAATTATATGAAGGTTTTAAGGAAATTACTAATAAGGAGAGGGAAAAGGTTGTTGAAGCTGGTGGACTTCACATAATAGGTACAGAAAGACACGAGTCAAGACGTATAGATAATCAGTTGAGAGGTAGGTCAGGTCGTCAGGGTGACCCAGGGTCTTCAAGATTTTATATTTCCCTAGAAGATGATTTGATGAGGCTTTTCGGTTCAGATAGACTACAAGGAATGGTCAATATGTTGGGGCTTGAGGAGGATCAGCCGATTGAGGCTAGAATGCTTTCAAACCAAATTGAAAATGCTCAGAAAAAGGTAGAGGGAAGAAACTTTGGAATTAGAAAGAACGTATTGCAGTACGATGATGTAATGAATAAACAAAGAGAAGTAATATATGAACAAAGAAGAAAAGTTCTAGACGGGGAGAGCATAAAGGATAGCTTCTTAAAAATGTTTGAAGGCATAGCGGAGGAGATTGTTCACCTATACTGCAGTGAAAGTCCGCACGCTGATGACTGGGATTGGGCGGGCATAAGGACTTATGCCGAAGGAGCATATGTTCCAGCAGGTTCTTTAAATTATTCTAAAGATTATCTAGAAGGGCTGACAAAGGAAGATTTAAAGGAAAAAATTATAGAACTGATTACAAAAAGATACGAGGACAAAGAAAACGAATTAGGTTCCGAACTTATGAGGGAGCTTGAAAGAGTAATTCTATTAAGGATAGTTGACCAGAAATGGATGGATCACATTGACGCTATGGATCAGCTCAAGCATGGAATTCATTTGAGATCTTATGGTCAGAGAGACCCTGTTATTGAGTATAAATTTGAAGGTTTTGATATGTTTGAAGAAATGAATAAAAATATCCAGTTCGATTCGGTAAAAGTGATTTTAAATACGCATATAAATCGTGAGCAAGATGCACCAAGACGTGAGAAGGTTGCTGAGCCTATAGAAGCATCTCATGGAGATGAGGCTAAAAGACCTGTTGTCAAGAGTAAAAAAGATAGGGTTGGCAGAAATGACTTATGTCCTTGTGGAAGCGGTAAAAAATACAAAAAGTGCTGTGGGATAAATGAATAATTTATTTATTAAAATTGTGATGGCGTGAGGTCATCACAATTTTAATATTAGTGTGCCTGATAGAATAATATGTAAAAATACAGAAACATAAGTATTGGGTTGTTTTTATAATCAATTTTGCCGAAGATAAAAGGGGAAACAGTATGAATTATAATGAAGCATTAAACTATATTCACGGAACTTCAAAGTTTGGAATAAAATTAGGACTCGAAAATATTGAGACTCTTCTAAGCTTGATGGGTAATCCTCAGGACAAGCTTAAGTATGTCCATGTGGCGGGAACTAATGGAAAGGGCTCAACAGTGACATTTATTAGTAGTGTGCTGATTGAAGCCGGTTTTAAAGTTGGTATATTTACATCTCCAAGCCTTGAATGTTTTAACGAGAGGATCAAAATAAATAATATTGAAATAAATGGGGATGATCTTGCTAGAATAACATCTTTTGTCAAGGAAAAAGTTGATATTATGATTTCGAAATATCAGGTATACCCAACAGAGTTTGAAATAGTTACAGCAATTGCATTTGAGTATTTTTATCAAATGAAGTGTGATATAGTTGTTTTGGAAGTTGGTCTTGGCGGAAGATTCGATGCTACAAATATTATAAAGGAATCTTTAGTATCGGTTATTACAGCTATTGGCTATGATCATACGAACAGGCTAGGGGACACTCTTGAAAAAATAGCTTTCGAAAAGGCAGGAATTGTCAAGTGTGGAGCTGATGTAGTTGTTTTTTCTCAGAAGGAGAGTGTTTTAGAAGTAATTAGACAAGTGTGTAAAGAAAAAAACGCAGAATTATTCACAGCGGATTTTCAGAACATTAGAATAGGAGCCTATTCAATAGAGGGACAGGAATTTGAATTAAATAATTTGAGGTCTTTGAAGATATCACTTTTAGGAGAACACCAGATAAAAAATGCTGTTGTTGCTGTTCGTGCCCTAGAGATACTGAGAAAAAAAGGATATGAGATATCAGATGACAGTATTAGAAAAGGTTTAGCTAATGCAAAATGGTCAGGAAGGCTTGAGGTTTTGAATAAAAATCCTATTTTTCTGATAGATGGTGCTCATAACGCACAAGGTGCAGAGGTTTTAGCGGAGGTTTTAAAAACATACTTTCCTAGAAAGAAAATTGTATTTATTATTGGTGCACTTAAAGATAAGGATATTGCCTCCATTGTTAAGCCAACTCTGCCTTTAGCCTCGGAATATATAACGGTAACACCTAACAACAATAGGGCATTATCTTCGAAAGAAATGGGGGATTTTCTATTGAAGTATTGTAAAAATGTTTCAGTTAGTGATACAATTGAAGGGGCCGTTAAAACAAGTTTAAGCCGAATTACTTCTGATGATGATGTTATATGTGCGTACGGCTCACTTTATTATATAGGGGAAATTAGAAAGTTTTTTAAGGGTTAAAATAATTTATGAGGTGGATATATGATTGATTTTAAACAGGAGTTAAAGAGCTATTCACCAATAGATCTTGATAGACTTCTAGAATCTAATTTAGATATGCCAGATAACTTAAAAAATTCAGTTTTACTATATAACAAAGCACTAGCCAATATACGTATAAAGAGTGAGGATATAGCAATAATTGAGTTGAAAAAAGCTATTTCTCTTAACCCTGATTTTTGTGAGGCAATAAATCTACTTGGATTGTTGTATATTAGTATAGGTGAGCGTAATAAAGCCAGAGATTGCTTTGAAAAAGCTCTTAGCAATGACCCAAATGATAAAAAAGCTATAGAATATATAAAGGTTTTAGATCCTAATTACTTTAATTCTGAAAATGTGAAGGATAGGCATAAAGCGAAAAAGCAAAAGAAAAAAGTTCCTGTTGCAGGCAATAATAAGAAAGCTCAACACAGCACTTCAAGAACAGATAAATCACAGATTCCTATTTTAGGCTTAATGAAAACCGATGTAGCTAAATATATTGTCGGGTTTCTTGCAGGTATATTGGTATTCTTTTTAATTACTATGATTGCAAAATCTCAAGAGCCTGTATTAGATGTTCCTAATGCATCGGAGGATATACAAATAAATCAAAGTGATGAATATGAAAAAAAATATAATGAATTGCTTTTGGAAAATAAAGCTTTAGTAGAACAATTAGAAGTATTAAATAAAACAGCTCAAAGTTATACTAGTTTATCTAAGTTGCTTGAGATTGATAAGCAGGTGTCAGAAGGAAATTATGTTGTTGCTGCGGATATGATAGTTGAGTTTAAAGAAGCTGAACTTAATGATAAAGAAATAGAAAAGTATAATAGTTTACGGAGCCGGACAATGGAAAAAGCGGCTCAAGAAAGATATAATCAAGGAAGAGAACTATATAAGAAGAAGCAATTTGCTGAGGCTCTTGAGCACTTTGACAAGCTGATAACTTATGTCGATGAGTGGAAGAATTTAAATGCAACAATATACTATATAGGTGTGTGCCATCAAGAACTGAATAACAATGAGAAAGCAATAGAAGCTTTTAACAGAGTCATAAATGAATATCCGTCAAGTTCTTTTGCAGGTTATTCTAAAACTAGAGTAAACAGTTTAAGTCATGAAGGCTAAATACTTTCTTTAAAAAACATGTGGCTTCGTTGTTTGTAATTAAAACGCTAAGTTTATCAACAACATAAACAGATCAACTGGATTTTTCTCATGAACTATTTGTTAAAAATCATTTGATGGAGATGTTTTTTCACTTAAAGCCAATGTTTGATATACAGTTTGCCCAGGTAATACTTTAATATAATTGGATTGATAATTTATGTTGTTTTTAATTTGTGCATATATAATATAATATCCCGGAGGAATATCTTCTATAACAAAGTTACCATTGCAGTCAGAAATTGTTTCAAATACAGGAAGACCACATTTTTGCCCAAAATAAAGAAATATGTCTACGTATTGAAGAGCTTCATTATCTTTTTTCTGAACAGTGATTCCGGTAATTTTTCCTGAATAGTCAACTTTTTTATTCTCAACATAAACATTTACATTTTGCGAGTTCAATTGTACAGGGTTTACATCAACTTTTTGTTCTTGGTCAAGGTCTTGAGAATTGTACTGAAAACTGTCATTCTCATAGCATTTACTGTTATTAGGGACTTTATGTTCACTAGTTTTTTTTTCAACTATTATATTTTCTGGTTTCATGTCTACACCTCATTTCTGCAATTAAGAACGAATACTTTATTTTTGTGGGGATGGGGGAGAGTGTATCTCCCCACTAAATAGCAGTTATTTCTTTTTGCCTTCTTCAACTTCTATTTCAGCTTCAGCACCAGCAGCAGCCCCAGCTTCAGCGCCAGCCCCAGCCCCAGCCCCAGCTTTAGAACCGGATCCACTTTTAGCTTTGTTTTCAGCTTCAGCTTCATTTTCATTTTCAGATCTTTGTCCCTGAAGCTGTTTTTGTGTTAGAATGTTGTAGTTTATTTGTTTATTAACTTGATTCTGGCTGTGGAATTCCTTTTCTTCTATTTCTACTTCCTGTTCAGCATCTTGTTTAGATTTTAGCTCAGCTTCAAGTTCAGCTTCAAGTTCAGCCTTTAATTGAGCTTTTAGTTCGTTTAAATTGATATCTAGCATGGTTGTTGCTCCTTTCTATTATTTGAATTAATTACTTACAATATCATCATATTCTTTATGTAAACAAAGGTGACAGTATTTTTGTAAAATTTTTCAAGTGGGCGGTGGTATAGAATGTAAATGCTCAAAGATTTCTTCATAATTACAATATCTTGCAGATACTGAGTTGATATGCTATTATAATTTCGTTGGGAATAGGTTCTTTGATAACTGGTCTTTTTCAAATGAGCTTAAGAGAGTGATAACAACACATCAACATAATGTATAGGAAGTGTTTTATATGCGGACAAAGGTGCCTTTTGAAGAAATTGAAACAAGAATGGAACGTTTTAGACAAAAGATGAAGATATCCGATCCAAAATGGCAGGTAGCTGTGATTTTAAGTAAGGTTAATCTTTATTATTTCACAGGAACTATGCAAGAAGGAATGCTTATAATACCAAGGGACGAGGCAGCTGTTTTTTGGGTTAGAAGAAGCTTTGAAAGGGCTTTAGATGAGTCATTATTTAGAGATATCAGACCAATGAATAGTTTTCGTGATGCACAGGAAATGTTTGAAAAGGGTAAACTGCCAAAAATAGTACATATGGAAACGGAAACAGTTCCATTAGCTTTATATCAGAGATTTCAAAGATACTTCCCTTTTGAGGAAGTAAAAGCAGTAGATTCATACATTTCTTCTGTAAGATCTGTCAAAAGTAAATATGAGCTATCACTAATGGAAATATCTGGGGAAATACATCGAAAGGTTTTAGAGGAGAGAATACCTGGAATGTTGAGAGAGGGAATGAGTGAAGCTGAACTTGCGACGCAACTGTTTTCAGTGCTTATGGAGGAGGGATATCAGGGAATAACACGATTTGGAATGTTTGATACTGAAATTATGTTAGGCCATATAGGATTTGGTGAAAGTTCTATTTATCCATCGTACTTTAACGGACCAGGAGGAAACTATGGATTAGGTGCAGCAGTGCCTGTATTTGGCAGTCGAGAAAGGAAGCTGCAAAAAGGTGATTTAGTATTTATCGACATAGGTTGTGGTGTGGAGGGATATCACACAGATAAAACCATGACTTATATGTTTGGAAGAGCTCTCAATCAAGATGCAATTGAACAACACAAAAGATGTGTTGAAATACAAAATGAAATTGCAAGAAGGTTAAAACCTGGCGAAATACCTTCAGAGATATTTAGTACTATAATGGGCAAGCTCAGTGATGATTTTCTAGCAAATTTTATGGGATATGGTAAGAGGAAGGTAAAGTTTTTAGGTCACGGGATAGGTCTTGTTGTGGATGAATTGCCAGTAATTGCAAAAGGGTTTGACGAGCCTATACAAGAGGATATGGTATTTGCTATTGAGCCGAAAAAAGGAATAGAAGGCATCGGAATGGTCGGAATTGAGAATACTTTTCAGGTGACTTCTAATGGCGGTCGCTGTATCACAGGAGATAGTCTTGGACTTATTCCTGTTTATTAGTGTATGTGAAGTTAGAATAGGATTTATTGGAATGAATTGGCATGTGTAAAATCACCAATTCAATAAAAATATTTATTAAATACGCCGATAATTATTATGTTTAGATTGAAAAATTTATATAAATAAGGTATTCTTATAATATAAAAAACTAGGGGGTTATGAGATTTTATGAAAAAATTAGGTTTTTGTTTAGTGCTATTTTTATTTGCTGTCACAACATTTGCATCTGTTGCCAATGCATCGGTAAATATAACTGAGACTCCAGATGTGAAAATTGTAATCGAAGGTGAAAAGGGTACATATAACGATGTTACAATAATTGCAGACGGAAGGACTTTGCTACCTCTGCGTGAAGTACTTACAAACCTTGGTGTAAAAAATGACGATGAGCACATCATATGGGATGGTACGAAAAGAAGCGTTACTGTAAAAAAGGATGACAAAGTAATATATCTTGAAGTTGGTAAGACAGTTGGGTCCGTTAATGGAAGCGAAATTGCCATTGATGTAGCACCTATTATTTACCCTAAAAACAATAGAACATATATTCCAGCAAGATTTGTGGCAGAAAGCCTTGGAATGGAAGTAGTATGGGATGCAGATACAAGATCTGTTTTAATTGCCGATAAAGCTAATTATAATCAAATAAAAGATATAATTACAAAGTCAAATGAGGCTATGAAGGATGTTACAAAGTTTAAATTCGGATTGGGAATGGATGTTAATGTATCTCAAGATGAATTTAAAATGGATTACGATATTGATATAACTGCTGAAGTGGACCAAGAAGCTAAAGCTTTTCATACGTTTACAGTTATGAATGTGTTCGGTATTAATATGGAAATAGAATCTTACTTAAAAGATGGCACTAATTATACAAAGGACTTAAAAACAGGCGAATGGTCAAAAGAAGAATTGAGTCCAAGTGAATATGAAGAATTATTTGCAAATAACAGTGAAATAAGCAATATAAAAGATGAAGATATTAATAGGTTTTCTGCTGGTATGATAGTAGCTAACAGCGAGAATTCTGATGAAATTCTTATAAAAGGCGATGTTTTGTCATCGGATTTTATGAAAGCATTTAGCAGTGAATTGGCTGCAACAGGAAATGTTTCAGATGGACTTGAATTGGATAGCTTTTATATGGAATTTGCTTTCGATAAAAATACTCATTATATGAAGAGTATGAAAATGGGTTTTGAAGGCGAAATACAAGAAGAAACAGGAAAAGGGCAAATGAATATGAATATTAGTCTCGATATTTCAGATTACAATGGAGATTTTGAGATTATTGTACCTGAAGAAGCATTGCAAAGCAGTAATTAAGGTATTATTATGCTAAGTTAAGTAACATAATAATTTAGAATTAGTTAAATGGTTTGTTTTTAATAAATAGAGTGTTTTTTTGCACTATGAAAATGTAAACAAATAATTATTAAAAGTACTAGGAAAAAATATAAGGCTATTGTATAATTAACTGGAATATTAGGTGTTATGTTCTTAATATTCATAAAGTTAGATACAATAGCTTTTTTGTTTTATAGAAAACTAAGGTATAACACAGTAATGATAATAAAAATTTTGTAGTTTTAATCCTCAAAAATAGTAAAAGTTTGACGAGTGGATACGAAATTTGAATTATATTGCGAAGTACTATAAACACTGAGTAGTTTATTTGTTAAATTTTTTATTGCGGTTTTGCTCAAGAATAGAGATAATATAATAAAGAAATATTTTTATTACTTATTAAGATATATTTATGCGAGGTCACATATTAAGTACGGTTGAGTAAGTTGCTACTATTAGCCGATTTAAGGGGGGGTGCTCTATGCAAGAATCATCTTCATTTAATAATATGCAGCAAGATATTTCAATTCACGATACCCTGACAGGAGCATATTCACGTGCACTATTAAATGAGCAGTTTCCCGATGAAGTAGAGAGGTGTTCTCGCTACGGGATACCTTTGTCTTTATGTTTAATAGATATTGATTATTTTAAAAGTATAAATGATGCCTATGGTCACATTCGTGGTGATCAAGTCTTGCAAACTTTTGTAAAACGTTTAAATTCATTGATGAGAAAGTCGGATATTTTATTCAGATATGGTGGGGATGAATTTGTATTATTAATGATGAATACCCACAAAAAGCAAGCATTGTCTCTTACTAACCGATTATTAGATAAAATAAGAATGGTACCTTTTTCTGGTGAACCTCCACTTAACATATCGCTGAGTATAGGTGTTGCTGGCTATCCTGAAGATGCTTCAGACGCTGAAGCTATGTTCAACATAGCAGATCGTCGCTGCTATGAGGCTAAGCGTAGAGGTCGTGGTCAAGTTGTTGGAGAAACCTATGAGTATCAAAATGATATAGTTTTTAATGAATTGTCGCGGTTGATTGAAAGGGAGGAAGCTCTTTCTAGGTTGGACTGCTTTTTTGAGCTTTTACCGGAGAGAGGAAATGGAGTTTTAAGTATAGTGGGTCCTCAAGGCTCTGGAAGGACTAGTTTTTTATCAAAAATTGAAGCGACCGCTAAAATGAGTAATTATGAAGTTTTGTTTCTTAGTGCTAAATATGAACTAAAATCAAAGGCATATGGACTTCTAACCGAAGCCAAAAGTGAAAATCTTGATTTTACTAAATTTAATACGGAGGATTTTGAAGACTCAATATTAAGAAGACTAAAGAATAAGAGTAAATCTGGATTTATAATTATCCTTGATAACCTTGCTTTTGTTGATCATGCAACTTTGAATCTGTTAAGGAAATTTCTAATGGGGATGAAATTCCCATGCTTTGGTTTGGTATACTCTTCAGAACCTGATACTACAAGGAATTTTGAGTATTTAACTGTGCCGCTTATAGATACTATTTATATGAAGCCTTTTTCTCCAAAGGGTGTTAATATATTTGTACGAAGTATTTTGTCTTGGGATCCGCCGGCTGCGTTCTTAGACTGGCTGTATACCCAGACTATGGGGTATCCTAAAGTATTGAGTGAAAGCCTTTCGTATTTAATAGAAAAGGGGATTATAAAGAAAAATGGTGAGCATCAATGGTTGATTGAACCCAATTATGCTACCATTGCACTTCATAAAAATTTAGGCAGGTTTGGCAAAATGCCACAGAACAATTTACCATCTTTTTTAACCGAGTTTATTGGCAGAGAAGCTGAAATAAGCCAGATTAGCTTATTGCTAGATAAAAGTAGATTAGTTACACTTGTGGGTCCTGGGGGAATAGGGAAAACTCGTTTGGCACTGCAAGTGGCATCTATGCGACTAAATGATTTTGAGGATGGTGTGTTTTTTGTATCTTTAGCATCGGTAACAAAACCAGATTTAGTAGTGTCTTCTATTGCTAAAACCATGGATATAGTAGAGACATCTGGTCAATCTATATTAGAAGCAATGAAAAGTGCCCTTAAAGATAAGCATAGGTTGATTATTATAGATAATTTTGAGCAGGTTATTGCTGCTGCGCCAATGATAGCTGAACTTCTTGCATCTGCAAGATTGGTGACAGTTATGGTGACTAGCCGTGAAGCCTTACATATTTCCGGTGAGCATGTATTTAATGTACCTACTTTAGCAATTCCAGAACTTGAGCAAAGAGATTGTCTTGAAAAGATGATGCAGCTGTCTGCAATTGCTTTGTTTGCATCACGTGCTCAAGCTGTTGAGTACAGCTTTGTCCTTACGAAAGACAATATAGGTCAAGTTGTTGAGCTGTGTGCCCGTTTAGATGGGATCCCTCTTGCAATAGAGCTAGCAGCCTCTAATGTGGGGCGTATTTCATTAGCAGAAATGTTAGAGCAAAGCAGAAACCGGTTAAAGTGGCTCAATAATGGACCAAGAGATTTGCCTTCAAGGCATAAGACTTTGAGAAGCACAATCGAGTGGGGATATAGTTTGCTAAGCCCGAACGAACAGCAGTTGTTTATGGGGTTAGGTGTGTTTATTGGTAGGTTTACTAAGGATGCAGTTAATAGAGTACTAGCACAAGAAATTGGGTTGGATAATAGTACAGATGAGTGTCTGTTTTCACTTTTAGATAAGAGTTTGATTAAAAATGTAACCGAAAGCTCTAATAAAGATGAGTATTCTTTTGAAATGCTTGAGACTATTCATGAGTTTGCGATGGAGTGTTTGAAAGCAAGTGGGAAAAAGGCTATTTTGGAGGAAAAGCATGCTTATTATTATAAAGCATTAGTAGAAGAGGTCGTTGAAAATATGAGCGGACCCGATCAATATTTATATCTGAATAGGCTTGAACGCTCTTACTTAAATATTTTGGCAGCTATAGAGTGGGCAAAGAAAAACGCTAAAATTGAATTGGAAATAGATCTAGCAGTTGGTCTTGGAGCATATTGGGAGCTCAGAGGTCGTTGGAGCGAAGGCAAATTGATAATGAGTAATATTGTCAATAGATGTGATAAGAATGTAAAATTAAAGAAAATTGCTATGATATATCATTGGCTCGGTAGATTGGTTCAATTGGAAGGAGACTGTAAGAAATCGATTGCACTACTAAATACTGGGCTCGAAATAAGTAGAAGGCATAAAGATAGTATTGTGGAAGGATATATATTACATAAATTAGGTTGGGTTTATTATGTTTATGGAGATCAAAAAAAGATTGAGAATTTATGGAACAAGAGTTTATCTTTATTTAGAGAGGTGGATTATAAGCCAGGAGTAGTAACTATTTTACAGGATCTTTGCTATATAAAATACTATGAAGGCGATTTTAATCTAGTTGAAAAATATTCAAATGAGAGTCTAAAAATCTGCAAGCAGTTAGGAGACAAGAGGGGAATCTCAAATGCACTTAACAGGCTTGGGCAATTAGCTAGAGGAAAAGGCAATTATGAACATGCGGAAAGGTTGTTTAAAGAGCATCTAGTTGCCTGCGAAGAGCTTAAGGATAATACAGGAAAAGTAGGAACGCTAAAATGTCTTGCAGAGTTAGCTCGTTCGGAACGCAAATTTACTTTGGCCACCGAATATTACAAAGAGTGTTTAAGGCTTGCTCAGGAGATTGGATATAAAAGCTTCGTGGCAAGTTCCCTAAAAGACTTAGGAGAGATAGCGAGGTGCCAAGGTGAGTTTAAATTGGCAAAGGAGCTATATGATGAGAGTCTTGCTATATCTCTAGAAGTAAATGACAACTGTGAAACAATGTGGATATATAGAAACATGGCGGAATTGGAGATGTATCAAGGAAATACCGATAAAGCAAAAGATTTGTATAAAAAGGGCTTGGAAGTGTTTTGTGGTTATAACCAGAGAAATGCACTATTTGCTATGCTAACTTTAGAAGGTGTTGCGGGTTTGGCGGCACTTGAGGGCAAACTGGTTGAGGCAGCAACACTTTTTGGAATTACCGATAAATTGTTTGAATCTAATGGCAAGCTTATTTCAAAGGATGATGCTGATGACTATAAGAGACGTTTTGTAGAGGTTCAAGCAAAGTTAGATATTGAAGCCTTCAATTTAGCATGGAATGAAGGACGTTCCATGTCCTTAGAAGCTGCTATGGAGTTTGCGATGCAAGATATTTTTGATAATAATTAATTGTATAAATTGAAGAAATATTAACAGATATCTCAGAACGTGAATTTATTATAACAAGCCTTCAAATGAAAGCACAACTTACAATAGTGCAAGTACTTAATATACTAAAAAGTATTAACCCTTCCTACACTAATTTCATGCAATTCCTACAGATTTATAACGAGTCGTTAGCCCTCCTTCTTTGCACTTTTCAGACAACGAATCATAAATTACTGTAAAATTTATCTTGGATTCGTATTAATTATTAGCAAATCTTTCCGATATAAATTAAAGGATAATGGCTTTATAAGGGAGGAAGTTTACATATGGAAAATACCATTAGGGACAGATTTGTTTTTACTTATGAAAGTGGTGTTACTGGAAGCTTTTTGGTGGCTAACATTTCTAAAGATGATAGTATTGTGGAGTTTCAAGTCAATATGCTAGCGAATAATCCTAATAAGCATATTATACCTCTTGATGTAAGAAGAAATAACAATAGGATTAGTTTATATTACAATGTGACTTCAAAACTTTCTCTTTCACAATACTTAAGTCGAAGTCGACTCAGTAAAATTGAGTTTGTAGAAATATTTTCTGGTATTGTAAAGACGCTTTTAAACTCTAAAGGTCTTTTTCTATCGGAAAATTCTTTTTTGCTAGATGACGAATACGTTTACATAAGTCCTGATACCATGTGCATTTCACTCATATATTTACCCGTAAAACTAGAGATTGATATTACAAAAGCTTTAAAAGATTTCGCTATAAATTTTGTGGTATATAGTGCAAACATTAATGAGGAGAATAGCGATAGTTTCTTGCAGCAGTTTTTAAGTTTTTTAAAAAAAGACAACTTCAATATCATAGATTTTGATAAGTTCCTAAAGGAAATGAAAAGGGTTTTAGGAAAACAAATGGAAACAGATTCAGATAAACCGGAAGTTTCAAATAAAGCTAATGAAATTCCTCAAGCAGAACATACTTCTGCAAATACCGGCTTACAAGAACAGAATGAGATTAATTATAAACAAAACAAGCCAAAAGTTGATATACCAAAAGCTAAAGGTGTACAAGATAGAAATTTAAAAAAAGACAATCCTCCAAACAATAGGCAGGTAAAGGAGTTAAAAAGTACAAATGTGCAAAGTGGAAATGCTTTAGAGAGTCTTTTGAGTAAGCCAAATATTCTAATAGGTGCATCCATACAAGCTGTAATGGTATTAATTGTTTTTGTGCTGCTTTTTTCAGGAAAGCTCGATTCCCTAGGTAATGATAAAGTTTCTACTGTGTTTGGACTTTTACTAGTTATTGCGGCTGCTAGTTATTTTATGTGGAAGAATGTTATGAAAATAAAAATAGTAAGCGAAAGAAGTACTAATAAGCCTGTGGTGCCTAAAAGACAGGAAAACAAGGCGAGAAATAATGCTCCTTCGCCTAAGATTGTTGAAAGACCCTCAAAGGATTCAAAATTAAACGTTCAAACAAAAATTCTAGAAGTCAAGAAAGACAATATAAAAGAAAATAAAAGACCAGATATAAATAGTCATTCACCTAAGGTTATTGAGAAGCCCTATCAAAGAGAAGTGGTTAGGCAACCCGTGGGAGATTTAAAGCCTATGCCCATTAAGATAAGCAGTAATGTAAATGAAACTGTTTTGTTAGGTAGCTCAGATTTAAGACACCCACATCTTCAAATATACACAGATACCGGTGTTGAAGAGGTGGTAATAAATAAGCCAAGTTTTATAATTGGAAGGCTTGAGGGACAAGTCGATTATGTGCATTCAAACAATGCTATAGGGAAAGTGCATGCTGAAATTATTACCCGAGAGGGACATTATTATTTAAAAGACATTAATTCAAAGAACGGTACATATATAAATGGAAAAAGGATTGATAGCAACATAGAGTATGAGATTCAAAACAATGACAAAATAACTTTAGCAAATAGTGAGTTTCTATTCATAGTCATGTGAACGAGTAAGAGATTTATTGATCTAATAGGTTTCCTTTGCATAGTGAAATTATGTTCATACGCATAGAAGCCTAAGAGTTATATACTGGGTTTTGTGATTTGATTATTGTGTAGGTAGCTTTTTAGATGACTAAATTATTAAAAAGGTCAATGGGTGGTGAGGGAAATAATAATTAACTGTATTGAAGGAACTGCCCTTGTTATTATAGCTCTAAGAAGTGATATTAGAAGCTACAAGATTAAGAATAAAATCATCTTAACATTCATAGTTATCGGTGTGTTGACAAATTCAATCACACATGGATATGAAGGCTTTATAGATTCGTTTCTAGGGGTGATTATACCTCTTTTATTGTTATTTATCTTATACGCTTTAAAAATGTTAGGAGCAGGAGATATAAAGCTATTTAGTGCCTTAGGTGCTGTTTTTGGTGCAAAATATATCTTCGAAATATTGGCATATTCATTTATTGCAGGTGGAATAATAGCATTAATATTAATCCTAGCTAGAAAAAACGCAAAGGACAGAATACTACATTTATATAATTATTTAAAGTCGTTAATTCTGACGTTTAGGATTTTGCCTTATATGGAGTTTGATAATAAGAATGATAGTGGGAAGTTTCCCTTTGCATATGCAGTTTTTTTCGGAACAATTGTTTTTATTTTAGGTGCAATGTTGAAATATTCACAGGCTTAAAGTAAAATAAAAATGATTACGCATTTAAAGGATGAATTTATTATGGAAAAAAGTCCGAATTATGACACAATATTTTCGCAAATCGGATGTAAAATTACAAAATCAAGAAAAGTGATTATAGATGTACTTGTCAAAACGGAAATTCCTTTGTCAGCAGAGGAGATTTTTCTTCTTGTTAAGGAATCTGGAGCATCAACAAATCTTTCAACGGTCTATAGAACTCTCGATCTTTTGGAAAGTAAAGGACTTTTGGATAAATGTATCATGAGTGAAGGTAAAGCAAGGTATCAACTTGTTTTAGAAGGTCATAAGCATCACATAACATGCACTAGCTGTTATAAATCCATACCAATAAGTGTATGTCCATTAGAAGCTCTTGAAAAGGATTTAGTTAACAAAACAAATTTTAATATAACTGGACACAAGTTAGAAGTGTATGGTCTTTGTCCAAAATGCAGAAAAAACGAGTAAAGGCAAATTATTTTAATTAAAATCGAGCGAGTTATTAGCACTCACATTTAGTGAGCGCTAAAATTTACTTGACAAGTTTTTGTGTGGGAATGTAATATATTCATTAGGGAGTATAGATTTAATATTCCTATTACAAAAAAATGAACAGGAGGGTGCTGTGATGAATCACCAAAGTGGAACGATATCCATAAATACAGAAAACATTTTTCCCATTATAAAGAAATGGCTTTATTCTGAAAAGGACATTTTTGTACGTGAATTAGTTTCAAACGGAAGTGATGCCATAAGCAAACTTAAAAAACTTTCAACTATTGGAGAAGCAAAGGTCAATAGTGATGAGAAGTATTATATAAAAGTTATTGTCGATGGCGAGAAAAAGACTATACAAATAATTGATAATGGATTAGGAATGACTTCTGAAGAGGTGAATAAGTATATCAATCAGATAGCTTTCTCGGGTGCTAAGGACTTTGTTGAAAAGTATAAAGACAAGGCAGATGATAGTCAAATCATAGGACACTTCGGTTTAGGTTTTTACTCTGCATTTATGGTATCTGATAAAGTTCAGATTGACACTCTCTCTTATCAAGAGGGTGCACAGGCTGTAAAATGGGTAAGTGATGGTGGTACTGAGTTTGAAATGGACAAATCCGATAGAACGGAAAGAGGAACTACCATAACCTTATTTATTGCTGAAGATAGTAAGGAATTTCTTGAAACCTACAAGGTTAGAGAAATACTTGTCAAATATTTCTCGTTTTTGCCTTATGAATTGTATTTAGAAGATGCAAATGAGAAGAAGAGTGAAAAGGATAAGGAAGAGGACAAGATAGAAGAAACTAAACCTCTTAATGATACAAGTCCTTTATGGCTGAAAAATCCAAAGGATTGTACTGATGAAGAGTACAAGGATTTTTACAGAAAGGTATTCTTTGATTTTAATGAGCCGTTATTCTGGATACATTTGAATATGGATTATCCTTTTAATCTGAAAGGAATTTTGTATTTTCCTAAATTGAAACATGAATTTGATACTATGGAGGGTCAAATAAAGCTGTTTTATAATCAGGTGTTTGTGGCTGATAACATAAAAGAAGTGATACCTGAGTTTTTGATGCTGCTTAAAGGAACCCTTGATTGTCCCGATCTTCCCCTAAATGTATCAAGGAGTTTCTTGCAAAATGACGGCTATGTTACAAAAATCTCAACGCACATAACTAAGAAGGTTGCGGACAAATTGACTTCGCTTTTTGAAAAGGAAAGAGAGGTCTTCAATAAATATTGGGATGACATAAATCCTTTTGTGAAATTTGGTTGTATTAAAGAAAAGAAATTTTATGACAGGGTAAAAGATATTATTATATTCAAAACTACAAATGACGAATATGTTACACTAAAGGAATACTTAGAGCGTAATAAAGAAAAACATGAAAACAAGGTTTTCTATATTACGGATGAAAGACAGCAGGCTCAATATATTAAGCTGTTTAAGGAGCAGGGAATGGAAGCGGTTAATCTTTCTACTATGATTGACAATCACTTTATTCAGTTCCTTGAGATGGAGGAAAAGGACGTTAAGTTCCTTCGCATAGATTCGGATATAAGCGACAGCTTGAAGAATATTGATGATAATAAGGATGATGAAGCTGTTAAGGAGTTGTCCGAAGGTCTAGAAAAGATATTTAAAGAGAGTTTGAATAATGAAAATTTGAAGCTACAGGTTGAGGCCCTGAAGGCAGAGTCCGTACCTGCTATGGTACTTTTGTCTGAACAATCACGTAGAATGCAGGAGATGGCAAAAAACTACGGAGGTTTTAATTTTGGAGGGATGTATGAAAATGAAGAGACTCTAGTTCTAAATAGAAACAACAGTTTGATTCGCTCTCTGATAAGCCTAAAAGACAAGGAAGACAGAAAGGAAGATGTACAGCTTATCTGTGAGCATGTATACGATCTTGCACTAATGAGTCATAAACACCTAGAGCCTGACGCAATGAACAAATTTATAGAAAGAAGCAATAAAATATTATCAAGACTTGCTGATTAGACAAATAAAAACTAATAAAGACGATTAATAAATAAAAACAGCTGTATACTTAAAATAAACATACAGCTGTTTTTTATTCTCAAAGAAAGAAATCAATTTTATCATATCTTTCTTATAATATCACAACTTACAAATTCCTTCTAACGCCCCACTAATTTTAAGCTATCTACTACATCATTAAGGTGGAGGGTTAGCCCCCTTTGTTTAAGAAAATGAAAATCAAAACCTAATGCAGTAATAGAATTAGTATAAATTAATGCAGATTTATGAATCCTTTTGACGTATTTCAATTCTACGTATTTTTCCACTGATGGTCTTAGGTAATTCTTCTACGAATTCTATGATTCTAGGATATTTATAGGGTGCTGTTACTTTTTTTACATGTTCCTGAAGCTCTTTTACAAGCTCTTCACTAGCAGTATAGTTCTTAGTCAATACTACAGTTGCTTTTACAATTTGACCTCTTACAGGATCAGGAACTGCTGTTATGGCACACTCTAAAACTGCAGCATGCTCTAGAAGAGCACTTTCAACTTCAAAAGGTCCTATTCTGTATCCAGAACTTTTAATTACATCATCGGCTCTTCCCACGAACCAATAATAGCCGTCTTCATCTTTCCATGCCATATCTCCTGTATAATAGACATCATCGTGCCAAACTTTTTTAGTCAAGGCTTCATCTCTATAATAGCCTCCAAAAATACCTACAGGCAATTTGTTTCCTGTCCTAACCACTATTTGACCTTCTTCACCAACTTCACAGGATCTTCCATTCTCATCAACTATATCAACTTCATATCCAGGAGTAGGTTTGCCCATAGAACCTGGCTTGGGCTCTATCCAAGGGTAAGTGCCTAATACGACTGTAAGCTCGGTTTGACCATAACCTTCCATTAGTTTTATACCTGTTGTATTAAGAAACTGAGTATATACTTCAGGATTTAAAGGTTCGCCGGCTATGGCACAATATTTCAATTTGCTTAAATCAAATTTGCTTAAATCCTCTTTGATAAAGAATCGGTATATGGTCGGAGGTGCACAAAAAGTTGTGACACCATATTTGCAAATAACGTTAAGGAGTTCTTTCGGTACAAACTTATCGTAATCGTATACAAAAACTGCACTTCCAGCCAACCACTGTCCGTATATTTTACCCCATACTGCCTTTGCCCATCCTGTGTCTGCAACAGTAAGGTGCAAACCATTTTCTTTGACATTTTGCCAGTACTTTGCAGTTATGATATGACCTAATGGGTATGTAAAATTATGCCTTACCATTTTAGGCATACCTGTAGTTCCGGAGGTAAAGTACAAAAGCATGGTATCGTCATTTTGAGTGACCTTATCACCAGTAGGTCTAGTAAATTCGGAGGAAGCTTCTTCAACCTCCTTTGTAAAATCATACCAGCCTTCCTTTGGGTCGCCCACAAGTCCAATAGCTTTAAGAGTGGGGGATTTTTCCATAGAATCTTCTATATGCTTTATTACTTCCTCTTCTGCTACAGAAACTATCATTTTTATATCAGCAGCGTTATTTCTATAAATAATATCCTTTGCAGTGAGAAGATGAGTTGCGGGGATGCATATTGCACCAATTTTGTGAAGAGCCAAAATAGCAAACCAGAACTCGTAACGTCTTTTAAGTATCAACATAACTGGATCGCCTTTTCCGACACCAGCTTTTGTGAAAAAGTTTGCAGTCTTATCACTGTAATATTTTAGCTGTCCAAAAGTAAAAGTTGCCTCATTACCTTTTTCATCGCACCACACTATTGCTACTTTGTCTGGAGTAGAAGTTGCAATTTCGTCCACAACATCATAGGCAAAATTAAAATTATCTGGTACATTTATTTTAAAGTTTTCAAAAAAATCTTCATAGGAATTAAAATCTACACGGGAAATATATTTTTCCAGCATTACTTACCGACCTCCATCATAAAATTATTGCTAAGAATTTAGCAGTTTTATTGTTCATTGCCTTCATTCCATGGTTTGCTCCCGAATCAAAAAATAGTGAATCACCTTCATTTAGTATGATTTCGTTACCATTTATAATTACTTTTAAGGTTCCTTCGATAACATAGTTGAATTCTTGACCGGGATGAGAATTGTAGTGCACATTGGTGTCTGAGTTAGGCTCAACAGTTACCATAAAGGGCTCAGCCTTTTTGTGAATGAAGTTATAAGCAAGACTCTGATATTTATACGCCTGCCTTCTGTCAACACTCACACCCTTGTCTTTACGCACGATGGAATATGTATGAAGTTTTGGAGCATCCCCTGTAAGGATCGCAGCAAGCTCCACATTAAATTTGTTGGCAATCTCGTAAAGAAAACTTACAGGAATATCTGTATTTCCGCTCTCGTACTCAAGGTAGGTAGTAACAGGAATATTGAGCTCCTTTGCTAAAGACTCGGGGGAAATGTCGGAAATCTCACGAAGTTCCTTGATTCTCATGCTGATTTGTTTAATTTGTTCTGACATATAACCATCCTTTCATAATTTATAGATTTGAACAAGCTAATCAAATTAATAATTTCAAGCAAGTCAATTTTTATTTGGTTCTATCTATGTCCATTTAAACAATTTTTATGTAAAATTATTCGAAGCATTCACTACAGGTATACTTCTTTTCGAAATTTTATAATTATAAAATTACAATTAGGGTAATGGTATCACAATTTGCTTAAGAATGTAAAGGAGTTGTTTACTTAAAGCTTATTATCATTAAGTTTTAAGTAAAACTCGATAAAATTCGTTAAGGTATAGACTATTTAATAAAAAATAATCTATACTGCATTTAGATTATAAAGCTCATTATTGATGTGGAAGAGCCCTTTGAAAGGGCAGTTGATCAGTTAATATTTTGGAATTACTTTGCTTGATAAGAATAAAATAAATTCACTAGAAGTTCTCGAGAGAGGAACATTTTTCATTGTTATAATACCTAGCTTTCTAAGTGGCAGCTTCTCCTTCAATTTAACTTCAAATAGCTCTCCTTTATCTATGAAGGGAAGAGCACTTTCTTTTAATACATGTGCAATTCCTAAACCGATTTTTGCAAATTCAAGCAAAAGGTCAATGCTCTCAAGTTCAATTTCGGGAACTAAATTGAGTCCTCTTTTTTGAAGAATTGAGTCAATATTTTGTCGCGTCGAACTGCTTTTGTCTAGCATTAAAAGAGGATATCCCGAGAGTTCTTTCATTGATAGAGGTCTTTTTAAAATATCTCTAAATTTATTACAGGCTACAAAAGTATCTTCTACAGATATATAGTTTTCGACTGCTATACCTTTAGCCTGCACTGGAAGAGTGACTATTCCAAAGTCAATTATGCCTTCCTTCAATATATTTTGTATTTGATGGGAAGTTCTGTTGATAACTTGTATTTTAACCTTAGGATGCTTTTGTATAAATCTATCAATTGGGTCAATTAAATAATATTTACATATGGTGTCACTAACTCCAATCCTTATTTCCCCGTTTTCAAGGTTCTGGGATTCTAGCAGTTTACTTTCAGCTGTCTTTATAAAATTATAGGCTTGTTCTATATGCTTAAAAAGAATTTGACCTTCAGAAGTCAGCTTTATTTCTCGAGTACTTCTAAAGAAGAGCTGGGAACCTGTCTTATCTTCAAGATTTTTAATTGCCTGACTTATGGCAGATTGTGATACGTGAAGCTTGACGGCAGCATCAGAAAAGCTGTTGTTTTTAGCAACGTGATAAAATATTTTATACAGTTCGAAATTTATGTCCATAAGCACCTCTTATGATATATATTAAATTTATTAATTTTACTTATTTATTATAACATACTATAATAATTGTAGTGAAGGAAAAGTAAATATTTTAGGTTTCTATATATTTTGCAATAACATTTTACATTGATTTATATGTTTCGAAAGATTCGGCTTTTAACCTATAAATGCTGATGCTTTAACTAAAATTTGCTTATGTAAAATCTTTTGGCAACATATATAGAGTTTTATATTATTGCTAAGGGAGACTATATTAAGGGAGACTATATTAAGGGAGGCAAATTATGAAAAATTGTGTTAGAAGAGTTTTTGTGCAAAAGAAGAATGGTTTTGATGTAGAGGCAAAAAGTCTTTACCGTGACTTAAAATATAACCTAGGTATTGAGGGCTTAAAGAATGTTAAAATCATAAACAGGTATGATATTGAAGGTATATCCGATGAAGAGTTCGAGAATTCAAAGAGAACAATATTTTCTGAACCACCTGTTGATGAGGTTTTTGATGAAAAGATAGACATTGCTAAAGGTAGTAGAGTTATAGCTATTGAGTATTTACCAGGACAATATGATCAGAGAGCAGACTCTGCATCGCAGTGTGTGCAGATACTTACCCATGGTGAAAGACCAAATACAAAAGTTGCAAAACTTGTTATTTTAGAGGGGGAAGTTTCAGATAGCGAGTATAAAAAGGCAAAGGGTTATCTTATAAATCCGGTAGAAAGTCATGAGGCTTCCTTAGAAAAGCCTGACTCTTTAGAAGTTGAGGTTGAGGTCCCTGATGATGTAAAGGTTTTGAGTGGTTTTATTAATAAGAGTCATGATGAACTTGAAAGTTTTATGAATGAAATGGGACTTGCTATGTCCTTAGCAGATCTTGAATTTTGCCAGATATACTTTAGGGACAATGAGAAGAGGGATCCAACCTATACGGAAATAAAGGTTATCGATACTTATTGGTCGGATCACTGTCGTCATACTACTTTTTTAACAAATATAGGGAAAGTTGAATTTGAAGAGGGTGAATTAAGTACACCCATTAAGAAAGCGTATAAAAGCTATATAGAATCAAGAAAATTTGTGTATGAAGACAGGCAGAAGGATGTATGCCTGATGGATATTGCAACAATAGCAATGAAAGAGCTTAGAAAAAAAGGTAGTCTAGATGATCTTGATGAATCGGATGAAATAAACGCATGTAGTATAGTGGTTAATGTTAATATAGATGGAAGGGATGAAGAGTGGTTGGTTATGTTTAAAAATGAAACTCATAATCATCCTACAGAAATAGAACCTTTTGGTGGAGCAGCAACATGTTTGGGAGGTGCGATAAGAGATCCGCTTTCAGGAAGATCTTATGTTTATCAGGCTATGCGTGTTACTGGAAGTGGAGATCCAAGAACAAGCATCCAAGATACAATACCTGGCAAGTTGCCTCAGAGAAAGATTACAACCGGAGCTGCAGCCGGTTACAGTTCCTATGGAAATCAGATTGGACTTGCAACAGGTCAAGTAGCAGAAATATACGATGAGGATTATGTGACAAAGAGAATGGAAATTGGTGCGGTTATCGGTGCGGCACCAAAGAAAAATGTTATAAGAAAAACACCAGAGGCTGGTGATGTCATTATTCTATTAGGGGGAAGGACAGGTCGTGACGGTTGTGGAGGTGCGACAGGTTCTTCTAAGGAGCATACTGAAGAATCACTTCTAACTTGTGGAGCTGAAGTTCAAAAAGGTAATCCCCCTACAGAAAGAAAAATACAAAGATTGTTTAGAAAGTATTCTGTCAGTACTATGATAAAAAGATGTAATGACTTTGGAGCCGGTGGTGTATCGGTAGCTATTGGTGAATTAGCCGATGGTCTTAGCATTAATCTAGATTCGGTACCAAAGAAATACGAAGGTCTAGACGGAACAGAGCTGGCCATATCTGAATCTCAGGAGAGAATGGCTGTTGTTGTTGCAAAAGATGATGCTAATAGATTTATTGAGGCGGCAAGAGAAGAAAATCTTGAAGCTACAACAGTTGCTGTGGTTACTGCAGAGCCAAGGTTAACTATGTCTTGGAGAGGTAAGACCATTGTTAGTTTGAGCAGGGAGTTTCTAAATACCAATGGAGTTAAACAATATGCCGACGTATTAGTAGAAGCACCTTCTAAAGACACCTACTTTAAGATAGCTAGGAATTTAAATAATGCTAAAGACTTAGAACAGATGTGGATAGATGTGTTGAAGAATTTAAATGTTTGTAGCCAGAAAGGTCTGGTTGAAAGATTTGATGCCTCCATTGGGGCAGGATCGGTTTTTATGCCTTTTGGTGGAAAGTACCAGCTAAGTCCTACAGAAGGGATGGCAGCAAAAATTCCCGTCCTAGAGGGAGATACAAGTACAGGGACACTAATGACCTATGGATATAACCCGTCAATTGCAAAATGGAGTCCTTTCCATGGTGCTGTGTTTGCTGTGGTTGAATCGGTTGCAAAAATAGTTGCAATGGGGGGGGATTACAAGACTGTGAGACTTACTCTACAGGAGTATTTTGAAAAGCTTGGTAACGAACCTAAGCGTTGGGGTAAACCCTTCAGTGCTCTTTTAGGTGCTTACTATGCCCAAATGAAACTTGGTATTCCAGCAATTGGGGGAAAAGACAGTATGTCAGGTACTTTTAAAGATATGAATGTTCCTCCTACTTTAGTTTCTTTTGCAGTTGATATAGTAGATGTCAGGAAGGTTGTTTCAACTGAGTTTAAAGAAACTGACAGTAATGTTGTCCTAGTGGGTTTAAAGAGGGATGAAAATGAACTTCCTGATTTTGAAGATTTAGATAGGAATTATACAAGAATAAATAAATTAATAAAGAGCGGCAAAATTTTGGCAGCACAGACAATAAGGTCTGGAGGATTAGTGGAAGCGATTAGTAAAATGAGTTTTGGAAATATGATTGGCTTTAAAGCTAAAGGAAATATACCGGTGGAAAAATTGTTTGCTCCAGAGTATGGTTCAATTCTTCTTGAAATAGGAAAAAACCAAGAGGTGGATAAATTATTTGAAGGAATAAACTATGAGGTTGTGGGTACTACCCAAGCTACAGAAACTATCGATGTAAGCGGTATAAGCCTGAATATAAGGACTTTAGTTGAAAAGTGGGAAGAGCCTTTAGAAAAAATATTCCCGACAAGAGCAGAGCCTATTGAGGGTAAACCTAATCAGTATGTATATGAAGTTAGAAATACTACAAAGCCAAGGGTTTCGTATGCAAAGCCCAGAATTTTTATTCCTGTATTTCCAGGAACCAATTGCGAGTATGATACGGCAAAAGCCTTTGAAAGAGCTGGTGGGCATTCAGACACCTTTGTTATCAAAAATCTGTCCTCTTCTGAAATAGATAAGTCTGTAGACTTAATGGCCAAGATGATTGACAATTCACAGATTATAATGATTCCAGGAGGTTTTAGCGGAGGAGATGAACCAGACGGCTCCGGTAAGTTTATTGCAACCGCCTTTAGAAATCCTAAGGTAAAGGACGCTGTTATGCGTTTGTTGAAAGAGAGAGATGGATTAATACTCGGTATATGTAACGGATTTCAGGCACTTATAAAGTTGGGTTTGGTTCCCTACGGCGAAATAAGAGATTTGACGGATGAAAGCCCCACACTTACCTTTAATACCATTGGGCGACACGTTTCATGTATGGTTAATACTAGAATTTCATCCACATTATCTCCTTGGTTTAGTAATCTCAAAGTTGGCGATATACATTCAATAGCAGTATCCCATGGGGAAGGAAGGTTCGTAGCAAGTGAAGAGGTATTGAAAACCCTTGAAAAGAACGGTCAAATAGCCACGCAATATGTAGATCTTGACGGCAATGCCAGCTACGACATAAGGTTTAATCCAAATGGTTCCTTTGAATCGATAGAAGGAATAACAAGTCCTGATGGAAGGGTTCTTGGAAAAATGGGGCATTCGGAGAGAATTGGTGACAATGTGGTTAAAAATGTTCCGGGGCAAAAGGATCAGAAGCTATTTGAAGCAGGTGTAAACTACTTTAAATAAGAATGATTTGAAAGAACTTATTCTACTATAATAAGCAAGGTACAAATTTCGTGACCATTAGAACTCACAAAATTTGTTTCTTGCTTTAATTATGCTTCTTTCGAACGAAGTGAAAGAGGCAAAAACGAAGGGGCTCAATGCCCCTGCGTTTTTATCAAACTACTTTACAAAGTATTATGAAATATCAATGCTTATAAATACGTTGAGAGTAAAATCATTGAAGTTTTTCTCAAAGGTTGCTGTTTGTTTATTTCCGTTAATATCAATATAGTCAACTATATATCTAATTTTAGAGTCGTTTCCAGAGAATTCAATATTACCAAGTTTTCTTGGACGCACTTTTACTTCGACTGTAAAAGGTTCAACAATGTATTTTGTACCATTCTGAGTTAGTTTGATATCAAGATTCTCTACCGTAAGTGTTTGTCTTGTAGTACCTTCAAAGGGACTAACAACAGAACCGGTAGGACCTTCAATAACTTGAATCCCTTCAGGAAAGGTTTCAGTATAGGTAGCCTTTTTTATAAATGCGGTTTTCGGGGGAACTTGCATTACATACCTGTAAACTGGTAATAAGTCAATCATTGATTTTGTGCTGTAATAGTGCTTTCCGTTCGAAGTAGTAGAAGCACCTGCCGCAACTGCTATTTTTTCAATATTTGCAGAGATATCTTTTGTTGAGTTCTCTATAAATACAGGCTGAACATTGCTTGATTTAATATCAGTTGCAATATTAAGTGTATAATTTAGAGCACTTCCATCAGCATCATTAGTTCCGTCACCAGCAATATTGATTGCATCACCTGTTTCTGTGCTCTCTGTCCATTTATTTGGAACGTTTGCAGCTAATACAATTAGGTATTTAGTGGCATCAGGTGAGGATTTTGTTGTGTGTGTAAGAAGCTCTTTTCCACGCCGTAATGCATCACCCATATTACTAAAGCCGGTCGAATTATCAGGAAAAGTATCTATGTGGTTTTTTAACGCTAGTGCTCCTCCTTCTTCTTCAGAAGAAAGGTTAAAGAATTCAAAATTTTCTGTGTCTACATATGCTTTATCCGAGTATTGCAATGCAAACATTTTGGTAGCTGAACCTGCAAATTTATCAACAATTTGCTTTGCAACATCTTTTGCTGACACTGGTGTGGCTGTTGAATGCAAATACTTGGTTTCTACTCTAGAAGTTATGCCTAAAGAGCAGATAAACCTAGAGGCACTTCCTTCAATTCTTATATCACTTCCGGCAACTATTGCTCCATAAATATCTGTATCTATTCCCTGTAAAAGCACTACTCCTACGTCGTTTGTGTATTTTCCAGTAGGATCGTCTTCGCCGGCGGCGTAAAGTATGCCGTAAATTTTGCTGCTTGAAGTGGCTACAAATATTCGACCATGTATGGAGTATATGTTGAGAAGGTTAGTAGTGTTTTCTATAGAGTTTGCATCTAGTTCAGCATTATTTATGTCATGACCTTCGAGGTTGACAAATCCTTCTGCTACTATGAAGTTTGAGTTTGTGTTAATGATATGTGGAACGGAAATACGCAAATTCCCATCAAAATACATAGAGGATTCTAAATTGAATGTTCCTGCACCTGTTATAACAAAAGTATTGTTGTTTTCCTCGTACCTTATATTGAAGTTAGGTTGATTCGGGAATGGTTTGTCAATGCCTCCGGGATAGTTAGACGGATAGAATTTATACTCAACTTTTTCTATTTCAGCTATGATGTCTTCGTGGAATACTGGCATAGGTAAAGGAGAAGTAATAGTTTCAAGACCGCCTTCTATATTCGAGCCGTATCCTAAGATTAGAGAAGATGCAGAACATGTACCTGTTACCTTTAAGTCCGCAATATAGGATTCCAGTTTTCCGTTTGCATGTATGCCTCCTTCGACATATGCATTGTCTCCAACCCCACGTATATTCCTATTTGCAAAAATACCGTAGTCTAAAGGAGTAATTTTGTCGATTATAACCTCTTCGTTACTTAAAGCATTATCAACTAGAAGAACAATTTCTTTTTCGCCTTCAAAAGTTCCCAGACCGTTTATAGTTAATTCGCCCTCTTGTATAGAAGAAATTGTTTGAATAGATGCAATTTCTGCTCTAGGTGGTGCGTTTCTCCTTAACTCTAGATCTGATGTATCAACAGTAATAGCAGTTGACTTAGGTGTAGGTGTAACTAATGCAGCGGTAGAAGTTGTAGTTGCAGTTACAGTTGGAGTTGGAGTTGCAGTTACAGTTGGAGTTGGAGTTGGAGTTGGAGTTGGTGTTATAGTTGGTGTAGCTGTAGGAGCAATTGCAGAAGTGGAAAAAGTAATCCAGTCAACATTAACAGGACCTGTAAAAACCAGATATAGATTGTTTTTTCCTGTAACAGTGCTTATATTACATGCTAATTCCTGATAAACATCCCAATTATCCATTGAAGGTATTGATAAGGTCCCAACAAGAGTTCCCGTTGAACTTCCTAGTCTTATTTCAATATCTGTAGTTGAGCCAGATGCGTTTACCACATTTGCTTTGAAAGATTTTGCTCCCGCACCAAAATCGACATTGTTGAACACTACATAATTTCCGCTTTGAATATAGCAAATTATATTATTCCTTTTTTTGATGTTTTCATCACTGATACCGCTACAACTCTCAGCTTCAATTCTCGAAAAGGCATTTATGGATGTAGATGCTGTAGTTGCTGAAAATACAAACCAATCGAAGTTTACTGGACCATTAAATACAAAATATAGATTTTTGATACCGGTTATTTTTGATACACTAAGGGAAATTTCCTGATATGTATTCCAACTTTCTGTAGATGGAATGCTAACAGTGGACAAAAGAGTACCAGTAGGACTTTCGGATCTTATTTCTATGCTAGTTGAAACCTTAGCTGCTACCCTAGCTCTAAAGCCGTTTGTTCCGTTCCCGAAGTCAATGTTATTGAAACTTACATAGTCTCCTGCTTGTATCCAACCTATGCCATATCCACCATCAGGAAGACCAAAGGAATTAATATTTGAGGAATTGGTAGAATCGTAACTTTCCGCTTGTATTTGAATAAAAGCACTTCTAATTGTAGAAGAGGGTGTAGGTGTTGGTAAAGCGGTAGGTGTTGATGTACTTATGTCACCAGAAATAATAAACCAGTCAACATTAATCGGATCAGTGAATACAAGATACAGGTCATTGTATCCTGTTATTGCCCTGTTTATACTACAGGTGAATTCTTGGTAGGTATCCCAACTTCCTGTAGAAGGTACTCTTAGATACCCTATCGTATTATTTCCGATTCTTAATTCTATATCAGAAGGAGAACCAGCGGCTACTCTGACCCTGAATAAGGAGGCTCCGTTTCCAAAGTTTACATTATTATACAAGGCGTAATCGCCTTTTAGAATAAAACCTAAAGCATGACCTTCTGACTCAATATCTATTACTCTCATATATTCCCCACCAAGGCTGCTGTAGTTTTCTCCCTCAATACGTGCAAAAGTGATGGGTTGATTAGCAGCTGGCGTAGTAGGCCATGGAGTTGGAGTTATAAAAGGCGTTGAAGTTATAGTAGACTGCGTAAATGTGAACCAGTCAATATTAACAGCATTACCAAAAACTAAGTATAAATTATGAGTGCCAGTAATATTGCCGACATTGCAGGAGAATTCCTGATAAGTATCATAGTTTCCTGTAGATGACACCGATAAAGTACCTAAAAGATTACCGTTAGGGTTACCAGACCTAATCTCAATAGTAGTGTTTCTCTGTGTTGCAACCTTTGCT
>JGI24712J26585_10000195_pt1 | contig 50746 bp, 41 predicted proteins | sample BioPla3DNA2_FD_26585 | JGI IMG/M metagenome (IMG submission 26585) | reverse complement strand
GGCGGAAGCCGATATGGCGAAGACGCTCGAACAGTTTGCCGGCTGATCCTGAAATTGAATAATAAAGGTAAACCAAGTGAAAAAACAAATTACTTCAGCCGTTTTAGCTTTTGCGCTGCTGTTGTCTTTAATAGCCTGCGGCAGTTCAGAGCAGCCTGCGGCTGAAGGCAGCGCCGCGGCAGAAACGCAATCGGATGTTGCATCTGATACTACTGCAGCCGAAACGGAATATCCCGAGCTTGAAGCAAAAGACTTCGGCGGTAGGGAATTCCGGATACTCGCGTATAATCAGGGAGACCCCGGCACCTGGTTCCAGTATCTTGATTTCGGATATTCCGAAGAAAAGAAAGGCGATCTCATCAACGATGCGGTTCAGGAACGCAATATTGCGGTCGAAGACAAATACGGGATAAAACTCGTCAACACAACCGTTGCGGATGCTCCCAAAGTTGCCAAAAACGCCATCAAAGCCGGCTCCGACGAATTTGATATCTGCCAGCCTTTCATTGACACCGCTTTTCAGATGGCGGGAGAGGGAATGCTCGTCGATATTATCTCCCTGCCCTGGCTTGAGCTTGAAAGACCCTATTGGGACGAAAACATCCAGCGCGACCTCACCCTGAAAGGCAAGCTCTGGGCGATAACCGGCGATATATCCCTGTTCGACAAGGAGCTTTCATATATCGTTTATTGGAACCGTGTCCTTGCCGAGAAATACGAACTCGGCGAATGTTACGATTATGTTCGCTCCGGCAGCTGGACTATCGATAAAATGAAGGAACTCGGCCGCGCTGTCGTTCAGGATTTAAACGGCGACGGCGTTATGGACGCCTCCGACGTCTGGGGCATCAGCACCGATTACTCGGTCGGCCGCTCATGGTTCTTTGCTCTCGGCGGGCAGATGGCAAGCGTCGATGAAAACGGCGACCCGAAAATCATCATGGGCGAAGAAAAGTCTCAAGTTATCTTCGACGCCATGGGGAACATGATGAATGACGCAACTCTGACCATACTCGTTACAAAGGTACCGAATACATGGATGGGCGCAAGAGAGCTGATGAAGGAGGACAGGCTGCTTTTCCTTCCCGCCAGTCTTTATACGGTATCCAATTATCGCGCCATGGAAGGCGATTTCGGCATATTGCCGTATCCGAAGCTTGACGAAAATCAGGAAAGATATTACAATCAGGTTGCCTCATGGGTCTGTCCGGCGATATCCGTACCGACGACAAACCAAGATTTGGATTTCACCGGCTATATGCTTGAAGCGCTTTGCCGCGAATCAGGCGAAAATCTGCAGCCCGCTTATATAGACGTTAATCTTATGACAAAAGTCACCCGCGACGACAGCTCCGCGGAAATGCTCAAGCTGATACTCGACAGCAAGCGCTACGACCTTGCGGTAAGTTTTAACTGGGGTAAATTAAGCGATATAATAGCCATATGCGCAAAAGAACCGTCAAAATTTTCTTCTCAGCTTGCATCAAAACTTGAGAAAACCGAAGCCGAAATGGCAAAAACGCTCGATCAGTTCGCCGGCTGATCCGGCATTCGGATTCGAATATATATAAATGAGGGGAAGTATGAAAAAACAAATAATTTCAGCCGTTCTGGCGGCTGCGCTGTTGTTTGCTTTGATTTCCTGCGGCAGTTCAGAACAGCCTGCGGCAGAAAGCACCACCGCGGCAGAAACACAGCCGGATGCAGTCTCTGATACAACCGCAGCCGAAACGGAGTATCCCGAGCTTGAAGCAAAAGACTTCGACGGTAGGGAATTCCGGATACTCGCGTATAACCAGGGCGACCCCGGCACAAGGTTCCAGTACCTTGATTTCGGATATTCCGAAGAAAAGAAGGGCGATCTCATCAACGACGCGGTTTGGGAACGCAATATCACAGTCGAGGATAAATACGGGGTAAAACTCGTCAACACAACCGTTGAGGATGTTCCGACCGTTGCCAATAAGGCAATAAAAGCCGGCTCCGATGAATTTGATATCTGCCAGCCTTATATTGATACCGCCTTTCAGATGGCGGGAGAGGGAATGCTCGTCGATATAATGTCCCTTCCTTACCTTGAGCTTGAAAGACGCTATTGGGATGAAAATATCCTGCGCGATCTTACTTTCAAAGGCAAGCTCTGGGCGATAACCGGCGATATATCAATGTTCGACGAAGAGCTTTCGTGTATCGTCTATTGGAACCGGCTTCTTGCCGAGAAATATGAACTCGGCGAGTGTTACGATTACGTTCGTTCCGGCAGCTGGACCGTTGATAAAATGAAAGAGCTCGGCCGTGTCGTAGTACAGGATTTGAACGGAGACGGGGTTATGGACGCTTCGGATATCTGGGGCATCAGCACCGATCACTCAGCCGGCCGGTTTTGGTTTTTCGCTTTTGGCGGACAGATGGCGAGCGTTGATAAAAACGGCTACCCTGAAATCGTCATGGGTGAAGAAAAATCCCAGATCATCTTCGATGCAATCGGAGATATGATGAATGATTCAACCGTGACCATACTCGTTTCTAAAATACCGGACTCATGGATGGGCGCAAGAGCTTTGATGAAGGAAGACAGACTGCTTTTCCTGCCCGCCAGTCTTTATACCGTATCCTACTTTCGCTCTATGGAGGGTGATTTCGGCATACTGCCGTTTCCAAAGCTTGATGAAAACCAGGAGCGTTATTATAATCAGGTCGCCTCGTGGTACTGTCCCGCTATCTCAGTACCGACGACAAACCGGGATATTGATTTTACCGGTTATATACTTGAAGCGTTCTGCCGCGAATCCGGCGAAAACCTGCTACCCGCTTATATTGATGTGAACCTGATGACAAAAGTCACCCGCGACGAAAGCTCGGCAGAAATGTTCAAATTGGTACTTGACAGCAAGCGCTACGACCTTGCGGTAAGTTTCAATTGGGGTAAATTAAGCGACATAATAGCTACATGCGCGAAGGACCCGTCTAAGTTTTCTTCTCAGCTTGCATCAAAGCTTGAGAAAACCGAAGCCGAAATGGCAAAAACGCTCGATCAGTTCGCCGGCTGATCCGGCATTCGGATTCGAATATATATTTAATGAGGGGAAGTATGAAAAAACAAATAATTTCAGCCGTTCTGGCGGCTGCGCTGCTGTTTGCGTTGATTTCCTGCGGCAGCACAGAACAGCCTGCGGCAGAAAGCACCACCGCGGCAGAAACGCAGCCGGATGAAGCTCCCGACACCACCGCAGCCGAAACGGAGTATCCCGAGCTTGAAGCAAAAGACTTCGGCGGGAAGGAATTCCGGATACTCGCATATAATCAGGGAGACCCATCCACATGGTTCCAGTACCTTGACTTCGGATATTCCGAAGAAAAGAAGGGAGATCTGATAAATGACGCGGTTTGGGAACGCAATATCGCTGTCGAGGATAAATACGGAGTAAAGCTGATAAACACAACCGTTGAGGACGTTCCGACCGTTGCCAAAAAGACAATCAAAGCCGGCTCCGATGAATTTGATATCTGCCAGCCTTATATAGACACCGCCTTTCAGATGGCGGGAGAAGGAATGTTAGTCGATGTCATATCTCTGCCATATATTGAGCTTGAAAGACGCTATTGGGATGAAAATATCCGGCGCGATCTTACTTTCAAAGGCAAGCTCTGGGCAATAACCGGCGATATATCAATGTTCGACGAAGAGCTTTCGTGTATGTTCTATTGGAACCGGCTTCTTGCCGAGAAATACGAACTGGGCGAATGTTACGATTATGTACGCTCCGGCAGTTGGACCATTGATAAAATGATGGAACTCGGCCGCGCCGTAGTCCAGGATTTGAACGGCGACGGGGTCATGGACTCTTCGGATGTCTGGGGTATTTGCGACAATTACTCGGTCGGTCGGTATTGGTTTTTCGCTTTCGGCGGGCAGATGGCGAGGGTTGATGAAAACGGCGACCCCGTTATCGTCATGGGTGAAGAAAAGTCCCAGATCATCTTCGATGCAATCGGAAATATGATGAATGATTCAACCGTGACCATACTCACTAAAGACATACCGGATACATGGATGGGCGCAAGAGCGATGATGAAAGAGGACAGGCTGCTTTTCCTGTCCGCAAACATTTATACGATACCCTACTATCGCTCGATGGAGAATGATTTCGGCATCCTGCCGTATCCCAAATTAGATGAAAATCAGGATCGTTATTATAACCAGGTCGCCTCCTGGGTCTGCCCCGGAATTTCCATACCTGTCACCAACCAGGATATTGATTTCACCGGCTATATGCTTGAAGCGCTTTGCCGCGAATCAAGCAAAATCCTGCAACCCGCTTATATAGACGTAAACCTTATGACAAAGGTCACCCGCGATGAAAGCTCGGTAGAAATGCTTAAACTGATACTCGACAGCAAGCGCTATGACCTTGCGGTAAGTTTCAACTGGGGAAATTTAAGCGATATAATTGCAAAATGCGCCGAAAACCCTTCGAAATTCTCTTCCCAGTTTGAATCAAAACTTAAGAAAACCGAAACCGCAATGGCAAAAACGGTTGAAAAGTTCGGTTAATCAATAAACAAAAGCCCGAGACAAAACGGGCTTTTATTTATGAATATAGAAACAAAATCCCTCCGCCGCAAAAAACGGCGGAGGGAAAATCATTACGGTATGCTATTTAAGAATCAATCAAACGATTCGATTGCTTCGATCATCGCCTGAAGCTTAGCTTCGCAAGCGCTGATGCCTTTTTCATAAACCGAAGCGAAATCGTTGCTCTTTTTTCCGCAGGGACCGGTGAAACACTGAAGCATGAAATCACCGAGAGCGTTATTGTAAGCAAGCGAGAAGGAGCTACCGAAGTTGTCGTGGATCATGTCTATCATCTTCGCTGCGTGTTCGTCGGTCGTATATTTTACCTTGAGAGCGACATCATAATAGACCGGGAACAGCGTTTTTGAGGTTTCTGCGTTGAGTGCTTCTATTACGGTAGTAACAAAAGCAAGGTCGTTGCAAGTGATCGGAATCGCGCCCATTTCGGTGGTGTCGTGGATCGATGTGTAATGATTGTCGCTTTCATAAAGCTTCGGATAGGGGATCGGACCGATGTCGAATTCGAAGTTGCGCATCAGCGCAAGGTCGTTGAGCCGCTGATAAACGACCATCAGAGCTTCGCCGCCGCCGAAAAGTCTGTTGAGACCGAGGTGGTTGTCGGCGCTGTCCTTTATTCCGACGAGTGTGCCATCGTTGTGATAAAGGTTGTTTAGCGCTTCAAGATATGCAACGGATCGGTCGTTGTTGAAGTTAATAGTCGGCGGGTCGGTTGAGCGGTCGAGAAATTCAATTCCGGCAGAGCCGACAAAAGCGATGAGATTGCCCCAGTAGTCGTGGGCGATCATGCCGAAGCGGTCGCCTTCCTTCATCTTTCCGTCGCCGTCGAGGTCGGCGTAGTTTTCGTTTATAACCTTCGTGGCGTTTTCATAAGTCCACTTGCTGTCAAGAACCAGGTTATCGATATATTCGGGATCGCCGTAAAAGTTTTCGCACATATTCTTGTTGTAAAAGAGACAGTGACAAGACTTGATGATATCTGCGAAATAGTCTCCCGCGAGTATATAGGTATGGTTTGGAACGATCGTAAGGTCGTTCATCGTCGTGGCATACCAGTATCTTTTCTCAAGGTCGAATATCGGCACGTTCGCGACATTGCAGAAGATGTTTTCGTCGGTCAGCTGAATCAGGGATCGGACGTCATTGATGATGATGTCGTAAAGGTCGTCGCCTGCCATGACTACTTTGCGAATATTCGCTTCTGCGTCGGAGTAGGTATATTTGGTTTGAGTATACTCGAATTTGATGTTCAGCTTTTCTTCAATCGTAAGGTTGCGCTTGTAAACCGCGTCGTTTACGATATCGCCGTCTTCCTCACCGGTTCCCTGAATCATGTCGTTTGCGTTGGTGGCGTCAAAATCGTCCACCGAGGTGTTTACTCGGAAAGCTCTGCCGTCAAAATCGATATTGTCAAAGCGCGTGTCTACATATTCGCCGTCTTCGTCGGTGGTTTCGATATCTCCCGACGGCGCGGCGGTTGTGATTTGAGCGTCAGTTTTTTTGCCGGAATCACCGCAGGCGGCAAAAGCGGATAAACATAAAAGAGCGCTCAGGAGTATGCCTAAAATTTTGTGGATATTTTTCATTTCGTCTACCATGCCTTTGATATATTTTGAGAATGCCGGGTTTGTTAAACTATATAATAGCACATTGTATAAAAAATGTCAATACCGATTTGTATTATTAATAAGAATTGCATTATTTTTGCATAAGAAAAGCAAGGCGAAATGAGAAACACAAAACCGGTATCTTCCTGATACGTCAGTATTCGCGTAAAATCTCAAGCACATCCTTTTCGAGAGCGCCCAAAAGCACCGCCGATTCTATCTGACTAACAAGATAAGGCGCGTAGGGGATAAGCGGTTTTATAAGCTCCGAAGGAAGATCTCCGTCAAGTATTCGGGCGAAAATCGCGATGATTGAGTTGTTTTGCAGCATCGGAACAATCGCCTCCAAAAGCTCGATATCAAGCTTGAGCGGCTTTTCATCGGCTTTTTCGGGGTGAGCGCTGATATAATCGGCAAGAGAAAGCACCGCCGACAGGTCAATGTTCTGTTCTTTCAGGTTTTCAACTACTTTTCTGAGCGAATCAAAATCCCTTGTCATTTTTAGCCTCCTTTTCCAAGTGATTATTCTTACAATATTATTATATATTATAAGCTGTTAAAAGTCAAGGAAAAAACAAAAAAATCGGAACAAGCCGGGGAAGCTTATTCCGATCGCCATATATAAAGAGGGGGTTTGGGGGGTATAACAGACACAAGCTATTGCTTTTTGTCTGCGATAATATTATAGCACTTTTTTGGGCAAAATGCAATAGTAAAGAGGTGTTTTTTTGTAAATTATGTATTAATGGGTGTGAAATAAGCGACATATAATGTTAAAAACAACATTATATGTGAATGACATTTAAGTCACGGAACAATCATTTTTCAGGCTATTATTAATCGAAACGAATTTCTCTGATATTAAAATATTGTACAATATAAACAATATACTTTTTTTATAAATTATGATATAATTCTTATAACATAATTTAATTCAAAACAATAAAGACAGAAGGGAATTATTTGTTTCGTTTATTTAAAAGAAAATCTTCAGCCGGCAAAGCTGCGGTAAACTTAAGCGCCGCCCAGATATTGGTCATCGGCTTTTTCTGCGTCATACTTATCGGCGGCACTTTGCTTACTCTTCCGGCAGCTTCTTCTAACGGCATCAGCCGCGGACCGGAGACTGCGTATTTCACCGCCGTCAGCGCTACCTGCGTAACCGGGCTTGCGATCGTTGACACCGCGACCGGCTGGTCTCTATTCGGTCATATCGTTATATTAATAATGATACAAACCGGCGGTCTCGGCTTTATGACAATGGCAACGATGCTGTCGCTGCTCGCCCGAAGATCAATGTCTCCGAAAGAGCGGCTTGTCGCGGCGGAATCGCTCAGCTTCTCGACTCACGCAAATACCCCCTCGCTTGTCAAAAGAATTTTCATCGCGACCGGAGTCGTCGAAGGCGCGGGCGCCTTGATTTTAATGACAAGATTTATACCGATGTTCGGACTTAAAGGCATCTGGCTCGGAGTTTTCCATTCAATCTCCGCTTTCTGCAACGCCGGTTTTGACCTGATGGGAACATATTTCACCCCCGGAACATCGATGATTGGACTTTGTTCGGATTCTGTAGTAAGTTCAACGCTGATGCTGCTGATTATGATCGGAGGAATCGGATTCGCAGTCTGGTGGGATGTTCTGGACCTGATATTCAAAAAGAAGCCCCTCTCTGTTTATTCCTCTCTTGTTTTGAAATTTACCGCGGCGCTTGTGTTCGGCGGCGGAGCGCTTATCCTCTTTTTCGAGTGGAGCAATACCGCGACCATGGCAAATATGCCCCTTTGGCAGAAGATTATCGCTTCACTTTTCCAGTCGGTAACAACAAGAACAGCCGGATTCATGACGGTTGACAACACGCTTCTTACCGAATCCTCAAAAGCGCTCTCGGTTCTTTTAATGTTTATCGGCGGATGTTCCGGCTCGACCGCCGGCGGCATAAAGGTAAACACCCTCGCCGTCCTGCTGCTTACGGTAAAAGCTTACGCAACCGGCAGAAACGCCGTGACCTGCAAAAACCGCAGCATAAATTCGTCGGTCGTAATGCGCGCGATGGCGGTAACCACTTTTGCGCTGGTTATGAATACAGTGGCAACTTTTCTTTTGGTAATACTCGACCGCGTCCCGCTTATTACGGCGCTATACGAATGCGTATCCGCCGGCGCGACCGTCGGTCTCAGCCTGAACGCCACTCCGACGCTTTCACTCGGTTCGCATATCATTACAATGCTGCTGATGTTCGCGGGAAGGGTGGGAGCGCTGACAATCACTTATTCGCTTACACTACGGGAAAGCCGGATGAAAAATCTTGTCACCTACCCGGAGATGTCGATGCCGATAGGCTGATATTCTTTACTTTTAATAACATAATAAATTTTGACAATATTTGGTGAAATTACATGAAATCTTTCTGCATAATCGGTCTTGACGAATTCGGCAGGACAATGGCGCTCGACCTTATGAGACAAGGCGCGCAGGTAATGGTTATAGATTCCTCCCCGGAGGAGGTAAACGAGATAGCCGACCAGGTGACAAACGCAGTCGTAGGAGACCCGACGAATCCAGATTTTTTGATTGCCGCCGGAGTGAGTGATTATGAATGCGCCGTAGTCTGCCGCAGCCGCAAAATCGACGAAAGTCTGCTTATAACCCTTGCGCTTAAGGACATAGGCGTTAAAAAGGTAGTGGCGAAAGCATTCAACGATCAGCATCTGAGAATACTCCAAAAAGTCGGAGCGGACAAGGTAGTCTTCCCGGATCGCGACAGAGCTCAATCCCTCGCCTTTACCCTTTCCCGGAATTCGGTAACCGATTACATAAACTTTTCCGATGAATATTCTATTGTTACTATGAATGTCCCGGAAAAATGGGTGGGAAAAACGGTGTCAGAGCTTAATGTCCGCAAAAATATGGGCGTAAATATCATAGCTCTGAAGACTCCCGGCAATGAAAAGCCCTCGGTGCTGATTTCCCCTTCACATCAGTTCGTCAAAGGCGAAAGCGTCACTGTCATGGGACTGAAACACTCGATAGAAAAGATAACCGACTGATAAAATACAAAACGGAGGTCTGTCATGAGATTTCTTATACTTGATATCGATACCCTTCGTCCGGATCATCTGGGCTGCTACGGTTACGGCAGGGAAACCTCTCCGGTGATAGATTCTATCGCGGAAGAGGGACTTCGCTTCGACAGATATTACTGTCCCAACGCCCCCTGTCTTCCGTCCCGCGCCTCGCTCGTAACCGGACAATTCGGGATCAGAACCGGTGTCGTCGGACACGGCGGAACAGCCGCCGATCTTCGTCACGAAGGTTTTTCCCGTCGCTTCCGCTCGAAATATTCGCATAACTCCCTCTTTAATCTGTTTCGACGCAAAGGAATATATACAGCCTCGGTTTCAACCTTTGCCGAGCGGCACAGCTCCTGGTGGTTCAATGCCGGTCTGAATGAAGTTATCAATTTGGGTCTCGGAGGAGGCGAAACCGGCGAAATGGTTACCGACGCCGCGCTTTCATGGCTCGACCGCCATGAAAAGGACGATAATTGGATGCTTCATCTGAATTACTGGGACCCGCATACTCCTTACCGCACTCCGATGAGCATCGGCCGCCCGTTTGAAGATGTACCTTTGCCTCAGGACTGGATAGACGAAGAAGTTTTCGCCCGTCACAAAAACCATGTAGGTCCCCACTGCGCAAACGAGATCGGAATGTGGGACGACAGCCATCCGAAAAACTGCCCCCGCCATCCCGGTAAGATAGACGATCTCGACGGCGTTAAGCGCTTCATCGACGATTACGACACCGGTATCCTTTACGCTGACATGCAGATAGGAAAGGTGGTGGAGCGGCTCAAAAAAGCCGGCGTCTGGGAAGACACCGCGGTTATTATCACCGCCGACCACGGCGAGAATATGGGAGAGCTGGGTCTTTACGCGGAGCACGGCACCGCGGATGAGATTACCTGCCGCATACCAATGATAATCAAGTGGCCGGGGATGAAAACCGGCGTCGAAAAGAGCTTCCATACAAACGTCGACCTTGCGCCGACCATTGCCGAGCTTTTCTCGCTCGAACCCGTCGGCGGATATGAATACGACGGCGTAAGCTTCGCGCCGGCGCTTCGCGGAGAAGATTATGAAAAGCAAGACGGCGTCGTCCTCACCCAATGCGCTCATGTCTGCCAGCGCTCGGCAAGATGGGGCGACTGGCTCTATATCCGGACCGTTCACGGCGGTTATCATCTATTCCCGGAACAGATGCTTTTCAATATAAAAGACGACCCGCACGAGACAAACGACCTTGCCGATAAATTCCCGGAAATCTGCGCCGAAGGCGCCCGCCGGATACTTGTATGGGAGCAGAAGATGCTTTCCCGTTCTGCTTATGATTACGGCTATCAGGGCGACCCGATGTATACCGTTTTGGCGGAGGGCGGTCCCGAACATTGCCGCGGCGAGCTGCTCGGATATATGCAGCGGCTTCGCGAAACCGGCAGGGAATGGGGCGTAAAGGAGCTTGAACGCATCTACGCCCGCGATCTTAAAAGAGAACTTAATAATAAATCAATTTGAGGTAACAAATGGCTGAATTCAAAACCTTTTTAGAACAGTCGGCAAATGTAAAGCCGTCCGCGCGCCAGCTCAGGATGCTGGACACCGGCTTTTATGCTTTTGCTCATTTCGGAGTAAACACCTTCACCGACCGCGAGTGGGGAGACGGCAAAGAAGACCCGGGTATATTTAATCCTGTCGATCTCGACTGCGATCAGTGGTGTGAAGCCATAAAATCCGCCGGCATGAAAGGGCTTGTCCTGACGGCGAAGCATCATGACGGCTTTTGCCTCTGGCCGTCAAAATTCACCGAGCACAGCGTCAAAAACTCTCCCCTCAAGCGCGACGTTGTGAAAGAGGCCGCCGAAGCCTGCGGCCGTGCGGGACTGAAATTCGGCGTCTATCTCTCTCCGTGGGACAGAAATTCAAAATATTACGGCTCCGATGAATATAATACCTATTACAGAAACCAGCTTACCGAACTTTTGACCGGTTACGGCGAAATGTTCCATATCTGGTTCGACGGAGCCTGCGGAGAAGGTCCGAACGGCAAAAGACAGGTATACGATTACGACTCTTATATTGAGCTTATCCGCCGCTATCAGCCGGATGCGACGATATTCAATGACGGCGGCCCGGATATCCGCTGGTGCGGAAACGAATCGGGGACTGCGCGCCGCTCCGAATGGGCGGTAGTGCCGAGCGAACTTTGCTTCCGCTCGGAGATACAAACGGAGTCCGGACCTCTTTGCGGGGATTTGTCTTTCATGTATAATTCAGACGAAGAGATAGGCGAACTTCCGAATATTCTCTATTCAAAGGGACTTGTGTTTACTCCGTCCGAAGTAGATATGTCGATTCGTCCCGGCTGGTTCTGGCATAAAAACGAGGACCCGCATCCGCTCAGCCGCCTTTTCGATACATATATCAATTCCGTCGGCGGAAACACTACTTTTAATCTGAACTGCCCGCCGGATAACCGCGGTTTAATAGACGACCGCGACGTAAAACGACTCGCCGAGCTGGGAGCGCTGCTTCGCAAAGAATTTGCTACCGATCTCTGCGCAGGCGAAACAATAAAGCGCCTCGAGTGGAACAGCAAAACTCAGGCAAAGTTTGAAATTTCGCTCAATCGTCCGTCCGACATCAAATATATTGAACTAGCCGAGGACATCGCTCAGGGACAGCGGATAGAACTTTTCCGCGTTGAGGTTCTCAACGAATCCGGAGAGGCTGTCGCCGGACACAGCGGAACTACTGTCGGCAACCGTCGGATAATAAAAAGGGAAGCGAAAGGCGTTGCTAAACTCAGACTTTTTGTGACCGCCGCCAGAGGAGAAGTTAAGCTGAAGACTTTCCGCGCGTTTTAACAGCGATTCGCTGACACGAGAGTAAAATAATAACGGAGTATATATCATGTCAAAATTTGCCGAACCTAAAACCGGGTATGACTTGCCCGCATATGAAGAATTTAAGCCAGATCGCTTTGATTATACGGCGACGCCGCAAACCGGTCTTGAAACCATTCGTGATGAGATTCGCGCAAGACGCGAAAGCGGAGACGCTTCCCATGTAAATGTAAAAATCGAAAAAGGTGTTTACAGATTCGGCGGCATCAGCTTTGACAGCCGCGACTCGAATGTTACATGGTACGGAGAGCCGGGCGCCGTTATAATCGGCGGAGTTATGCTGAACAAATCCGCTTTCTCTCCCGTCGAGGGGGAAATGCGGGAAAGGCTCAGCGAAGAAGCAAAAGACAAGGTACTCGTCACCGACCTTAAAAAAGCCGGTCTCACCGCCGATGATTGGGGTCGGTTGAATGCTATCGGAGCATACAGCACAGCCGGTAAATATGACAACGGCAGAGTCGGTCTTAACGCGGAGGTTTTCTGCTGCGACCGCAGAATGCGCCTTGCCCGCTGGCCTAACGAAGGCTGGGATCGCTTATGGGATGTCCTCGACATGGGCGAGCCATCGGAATTCCCGCCCCAAAACTATTTCCCGGATTGGGCAACAAAGCGCAACCCCCGCGGCGGCACATATATTCTGAGCAGAGAGACGAACAAGCATATCAAAAACTGGAAAACCATGGATGATGTATGGATTTACGGTTATCTTCGCCATGACTGGGCGGATTCATCTTCTCCTATAAAATCATTAGATCCCGCCACCGGTGCTATTTGTCCGGAATATGTAGCTTGTTTTGCCGTTAAACCCGATGCGCCGTTTTACTTCTACAACGTTTTCGAGGAGCTTGACGTTCCCGGCGAATACTACATCGACCGCGAAAATGGCTTACTCTATCTGATTCCGACATCCGACGACTTTACGATTGAGATATCGGTATTAAGGCGTCCGCTTATCGAAGCTAAAGATATCACCGGCTTTACTCTCGCCTATGTTGAACTCAAATGCTGCCTTGCGGATGCCGTCGTGATTGAGGGTAACGGCAACACCGTCCGCGACTGCCTTATCAGCAATGTCGCCTCTTATGCCATCAGAATCAACGGTTATAACAACCTTGTAAAGGGAAATGAGATAACCGGCACCGGCACCGGCGCAGTCAGCCTCGCAGGAGGAGACAGAAATACCCTAACGCCCGGCAATAACATAGCCGAAGACAATTATGTCTACGATTGGGCGCAGGTTCAGGAGATGTACGCTCCGGCGTTCAGTCTTCAGGGCGTCGGCAATATCTGCCGCCACAACGAAATGCGTCATGCGCCGCATATGGCGATTACTTACGGCGGAAACGATCACGTTATAGAATATAACCTGATAGCCGACTGCGTAAGGGTTTCTTCCGACGCAGGAGCGATATATTCCGGCTATGACTGGACTGCTTTCGGATGCCGGGTAAATAAAAATGTTCTGTATAACATAGGACAGGGGGAATTTATTCCTAACGGGATTTATTTTGACGACGCAATGTCGGGACAAACATCGGACGGCAACCTGCTTGTCGGAATAAAAGGCTTGGGATTTCTTATCGGCGGCGGAAGAAGCAACACCATAACGAACAATGTCATTGCCGACAACGGGATTTGCGCCATCTCTTACGATGACCGCGCCCGCGACGGAGTAGTAAATGACGGCTGGGCAAGAGCCGGATATAACAGCGAAGAGAGTATTGCTTGGAAAACATTGCGCGCAACGCCTTTTCGCTCGGAAATCTGGGCGAAAAAATACCCGCAGCTTGCCGCAATACGCGACAACTTCGACGATTTTGACGACCCGTATTTCCCGCCGAACCCGCAGCACGCGGTTGTCGATAACAACATTATATTCACCGATGACGACGGCGGTTTTGAAAGGATATACCGAGGCGTGCGCGATTACGCCGAACGAATATCCAATGTAAGAAAGCGCTCATCGGATTTGAAACTTTTGTTCGCCGACCCGGAAAACGGCGACTGGACGCCGGTAGACCCACAGGCGGAAGGACTTATCGAACCCGGACTTGCAGGGCGAAGAAAAAAGAAATAAGGCGATAAAAAACGCAAAAACACTGCCAAATAAAATGGAGTATATATCATGTCAAAATTTGCCGAACCCAAAACCGGGTATGACTTGCCCGCATATGAAGAATTTAAGCCGGATCGCTTTGATTATACGGCGACGCCGCAGACCGGTCTTGAAGCCATTCGTGATGAGATTCGCGCAAGACGCGAAAGCGGAGACGCTTCCCATGTAAATGTAAAAATCGAAAAAGGCGTATACAGATTCGGCGGCATCAGCTTTGACAGCCGCGACTCGAATGTTACATGGTACGGAGAGCCGGGCGCCGTTATAATCGGCGGAGTTATGCTGAACAAATCCGACTTCTCTCCCGTTGAGGGGGAAATGCGGGAAAGGCTCAGCGAAGAAGCAAAAGACAAGGTACTTGTCACCGACCTTAAAAAAGCCGGTCTTACCGCCGATGATTGGGGACGGTTAAATGTTATCGGAGCATTCAACACAGCCGGTAAATATGACAACGGCAGGATCGGTCTTAACGCGGAGGTCTTCTGCTGCGACCGCAGGATGCGCCTTGCCCGCTGGCCGAACGAAGGCTGGGATCATCTCTGGGATGTTCTCGACATGGGCGAGGTGTCGGAATTTCCGTTCGCTAACTATTTCCCGGACTACGCTCAAAAGCGCAACCCCCGCGGCGGTACATATATTCTGAGCAGAGAGACGAACAAGCATATCAAGAACTGGAAAACTCTCGATGATGTCTGGATTTATGGTTATCTTCGCCACGACTGGGCGGATTCATCTTCTCCTATAAAATCATTAGATCCTGCCACCGGCGCTCTTTGCCCGGAATATGTTTCACACTATGCCGTCCGCCGCGATGCGCCGTTTTTCTTCTACAATGTTTTCGAGGAGCTTGATGTTCCCGGCGAATACTACATCGACCGCGAAAACGGCTTGCTCTATCTGATTCCGACATCCGATGACTTTACGATCGAAATCTCGGTGCTCAGGCGTCCGCTTATCGAAGCGAAAGAAATAACCGGCTTCACTCTCGCCGGAGTTGAACTCAAATGCTGCCTTGCGGACGCTGTCGTGATTGAGGGGAACGGCAACACTGTCCGCGACTGCTTTATCAACAATGTTGCCTCTTATGCCATCAGGATCAACGGTTACGACAATCTCGTAAAAGGAAACGAGATAACCGGCACCGGCACCGGCGCAGTCAGTCTCGCGGGAGGAGACAGAAACACTCTGACACCGGGAAATAATATCGCAGAAGATAACTATATCTATGACTGGTCTCAGGTGCAGCAGATGGTCGGTCCGGCATTCAATCTTCAGGGCGTCGGCAATATCTGCCGCCATAACGAAATGCGTCATTCGCCGCATCTGGCAATCCTTTACGGCGGAAACGACCATGTTATAGAATACAACCTGATAGCTGACTGCGTAAGAGTTTCCTCCGACGCGGGAGCGATTTACTCCGGCCGAGACTGGACAGCCTTCGGATGCCAAGTAAATAAAAACGTTCTATATGATATAGGACAGGGGGAATTTATTCCGAACGGAATTTATTTTGACGACGCACAATCGGGTCAGACATCGGACGGCAACCTGCTCGTCGGGGTAAAAGGCTTCGGTTTTCTTGTCGGCGGCGGAAGAAGCAATATAATAACTAATAATGTCATGGCCGACAACGGAGTCTGTGCCATTTCTTACGATGACCGCGCCCGCGAAGGAGTGGTAAATGACGGCTGGGCAAGAGCGGAAGTTAACAGCGAAGAGGGGATTATGTGGAAATTCCTTCGCCAAGTGCCTTTCCGCTCCGATGTCTGGGCGAAAAAATATCCTCAGCTTGCCGCAATACGCGACAACTTCGACGATTTCGACGACCCGCATTTCCCGCCGAACCCACAGCATGTCGTTGTCGATAACAATATAATATTTACCGATGACGACGGCGCTTTTGAGCGGATATATCAGGGAGTTCGCGATTACGCTGAAAAATTATCCAACGTAAGAAAGCGCTCATCGGATCTTAAACTATTGTTCGCCGATCCGGAAAACGGCGACTGGACACCGGTCGACCCGCAGTCAAAAGGACTTATCGAACCCGGACTCGTCGGTCGAAGAAAAAAGAAATAAGGCAACAAAAATAAAAACACCGCGGACGGCTTTGAAACCGTCCGCGGAGCTGTTTAAACCATAAAATTAAGTTTTTGAAGAATGATATCAACCTGAAGCTCCGGATTGTGTCCTTCGTTGTTTACTACGATAAAATCACACTTGGTCCGGTAAAAATCGTTATCCGGCTGATTGGATATCCGTTTTTCCGCAGCCTCGGGGGAAATTCCGTCCCGCTTTATGATGCGGCTGACCCGCAGAGCTCTGTCGGCTATAACGCCTATCGTCCAGTCGCAGTAATCGTTCATCCCGCTTTCGAACAGCAGAGGCGCGTCGATTATGCAGTATTTGCGCCCGCTTTTCCACTGCTGTTTGATCCAGGAAAGTGCGGCTGAAATAACGTGCGGATGAGCTATCTCATTCAGTCTTTTGAGTTTTTCCGGCGAAGAGAAAACCTTGTCGCGCAGCGCCGGACGGAAAAGCGAGCCGTCGTGAGAAATAATATCGTCGCCGAATTCGCTTTTAAGTTCAGCCAGCAGCTCATCATCCCGCAGCGTCGGGTCAGAGCCGGTAAGCGAATGATAAAGCTCATCGGTGTCAAGAGTTTCGATATTTCGGCGGGCAAATATATCTGAGACATACCCCTTTCCGCTGCCGCTTGCTCCGGTAAGCCCCAAAACATAGAGAAGGCTCATAAGCTGACGCGGCGTCCCGTTTCGGCTGACATATAAGCCGATTCGATTATCCGGGTCACATCAGCGGCGTCGCTGAAGTCCGGACAGGTCGAAGTGTCGTTTACAATGGAAGTCAGGAAGTCGTGGTAGCTTTCGACATGACTGCGAATCCAGCCGGGAACCGCTTTTGCTCCCGGGAACTTATCTCCTGGGGAGGGATATCTGCCGACACATTCAATGCGGGTAAAGCCGCGTTCTCCGCCAAGTTCGCCTGTTGGCATATCTCCGTCGCAGAACCACAGCCAGCTCGGATCCATAAGGTCGAATTTTACCGTTCCTTTTGTGCCGTATATCGTGAAATTCAGATCGTCGTTTGTGCCGATACCTAACTTTGATGCGGTTATCGTTCCCTTAGCGCCGCATTCAAGCTCCGCCAAAAGGTAAAATGCCTCGTCCGCGTCGGTTTTCCAGGGCTTGCCGTCAACTCCGGCGCGCAGCGGATGAGCTATCTGCTGCATTCCCTCGACAGCCTTGAATTTCCCGCATAAATGATATATAAGGTCAACGGCGTGAGAACCAAGGTCCCACAAAACTCCGCCGCCGTATGCCCCGTCCTGTTTCCAGCCGATCGGTCTTGTTATATCGGTTGAGGAAGAATGATAATAACTGATATCGAAGCTGACGATTTTTCCGAGCCGTCCCTCTTCAATCAGCTGCTTTGCGCGGACGACCGGTCCCATAAAACGATAGTTATGGACGATCTGCCCCTTCAGTCCGGTGCCTTCTATTAGTTCGGCAATCTTGGCGGCTTGCTCCGCTTTTGTGCAGAGCGGCTTTTCGCAATAAATATGCTTGCCGGCTGCGATAGCTTTTTTTAGAGTTTCGTAATGCAGCAGATTCGGCGTCGAGATATCGACTATATCGGTCTCGTCTGAGAAGATGAGTTCGTCTTCGTTCCAATAAGCCTTGCCGAGACCGTATTTTTCGGCGGCAGCCTCCGCGGTTTCTTTTTTGGAGGTGCAGACGCCGATAATCCTGGCGGCTGTCGTCGGGTCATCGGCGCCGTAATAGAATTTAAGGTTTTGAACGGCGTAAGAATGGGTGCGTCCCATATTGCCGAAGCCGATAAGCGCAATATTAAGTCTTTTCATTTTCTATAGAATTAACATTAGGTTTTTCGTCGATTTCGTGGTTTTCCTGTTTTGATTTATTTTCCTTGCCGGTTTTTTCTTCCAACGGAACAAGCGCAAACAAAATCAAAAAAACAGCAATAAAAACTGAAGAGAGAAGGCTTGAAAAACCGCTTAGATTTATAAACGGCGCGCGGAGTGGCTCAATGTAATATTCGTTCAGGACAACGCTTAAAAAGCTGACGATGTCAGCTTCTTCTCCCGGAAGAGCACCTATTCCCGGGATAAGCGCAGATACCATAACTACAATCTGCATATACCAATATACTGTCCCGAACAGCCTCATATTTCCGCTGCGCGTCAGAGCGGTATACATCCATAACAAAGCCCAGATTAAAGTTATGGCTATAAAACCGGCGCAAAGAACAGGCAATGAATCTCCAAAGTTCTGCCGGATAATTCGGACAAGAAGGGGAACTCCGAGCGCCAATGCGACGGCAAAGACATCGGCGAAAAGCCGGATCGGTTTCAAATATTTCTTCATATCGAAACCGCCGCTATTGCGCCGAAGGAAAAATCGTGGTATAATATATCTGCCAGATCCGATTCGAAGCAAAAAGCTCCTCTGAAACGGCGCGGGGCAGCGCTGTCAGCCGGATATGGTCTGTTGTATTTATTTTGCATTTATATTTAAATTTATTGTTTTATTATTCAGAATGCAGACACAGATGTCAGCATATATAATATTATACCATATAAACATTATTTTTTCAAGATAAAGTATAAAAAACATGAACGAAATTTTCAATAATTGCCCAAAAAATTCTCAGACTCAAAAGTTGAGGGCGGCGCGGCGGATAAAACAGGCAAATTCCCGCGCTTCGTCAGAATTGACAGGGAGTCGGGTATATCCTGACGGCACCGTTGTATCTCCGTATGAGCCGCTCGAACCGAAGCCGCCGGTCAGTCCGACCGTTCCCGAAAATGATGTGTTTACCGGAAAAAGGTATCAGCCAAAACGAGATTCGGAAGCGGACTTGCAAGGAAAAAAACTGCGGCTTAAGCGCAGATTTAAAAGGGCAAGGATATTAGGCGCCGCAGCCGCGCTGTTGATATTAGTAACCGCGGTTACCATAAGTATAACAAAGGGCATTAAAATATTCAAGAAGGAAATGCTGATAAAGAAACATCCGCTTCAGTATCAGGAGATAGTGGAGAAATATGCGGAAGAATACGGCGTTCCCGCCCCGATAGTGTTTGCGGTAATCAAAACCGAGAGCAGTTTTATCCAGGACGCCGTAAGTTCGGCGGGAGCGATAGGGCTGATGCAGATAATGCCTCAGACATTCGAGTGGCTTCAGACAAAGACCGGCGAAACGCTTGACGTAAACTCTCTTTACATAGCTGATGTTAATATCCGCTACGGAACCTTTTATCTCAGCTGGCTGAAAGAGCGCTTCGGTTCATGGAAGACGGCGTGGGCGGCTTATAACGCCGGGATGGGAAGGGTAAAGAGCTGGCTTGACGACGCAAAATATTCCGACGGCGGCGAGCTTCATAATATTCCTTTCGGTGAAACAAAGGCTTACGTGGAGCGTGTAGCCGAGAACGCCGAGATATACGAGGAGCTGTATTATCAGAATCCGGACAAGAAAACAGTCGAATAATCAATATTAAATCATCTCTATTTCTTCCGCCCCGATTTGTGAATGCAATAAAAATCGGGGCGGACTCATTTCCCGGAGTAAAGTTTTTTCTTTCTATGATAACCGCAATGAAATACAAATTTTACAACATCCTTCTAAAAGTATAAAATAACGGCGCAGAAACATATAACAAGCGGATAAAAGCCTTAAATATCAACACTCTGCGGTGTTTTTGTCGATTGACAAAATTAACAAAATATGGTATAATACATTTCGTAATCACTGTGAAAACAGGAAATATTTTTCGGAGGCGTGCAAATGACGGATAAGGAAGCTAATGAGCTGAAAGAACAACTGTTTTACAAGCCGAAATTCGCATACGACGAGTACGACGATAAAACTGTCAGCGATATGGAGGAGTACTCGAAGGGCTATATAAAATTTATCGACAAATGCCGCATTGAGCGCGAGGCGGTGAAGTATTCAATAGCCGAAGCCGAAAAACACGGATACAAGGAATACAATTTAGGCGATAAGCTCGAAAAGGGCGGAAGATATTATTTCAACAACCGGGACAAAGCGGTCGCATTTATAAGAGTCGGAAAAAATCCGATCACCGAAGGCGTTCGCATCGTCGCGTCGCATATCGACTCCCCGCGCCTCGATCTGAAGCAGCATCCGCTTTATGAGAACTCAGGTTTCGCATATTTCAAAACCCATTATTACGGCGGTATAAAGAAATACCAGTGGACAACGATACCGCTCTCACTCCACGGAGCATTGGTCTGCGCCGACGGCAGCGTACAGGATATTGCAATAGGCGTTGACCCGGAAGACCCGGTGTTTTATATAACCGACTTGCTTATCCATCTTGCCAAGGATCAGATGAATAAGAATCTCCGCAGCGGTATTGAAGGCGAGCAGCTCAATGTATTGCTCGGCTCCCGTCCGCTTCCCGGCGCTTCAAAGGATGTCGGGGACAGGATCAAACTCGGAATCATGAAGCTGATTCATGACAAATACGGCATTACCGAGGCTGACTTCATGAGTTCAGAGCTTACCGCGGTTCCGGCATATCCGGCGCGCGAGCTCGGTTTTGACCGCTCAATGATAGCTGCTTACGGTCACGACGACCGGGTGTGCGCTTACCCGTCTTATACCGCTCTCTTTGATTCGACCGACGAGATTAACACCTCGATGATAGTCCTCGCCGACAAGGAAGAAATCGGGTCTGACGGCGTAACCGGCATGAAGAGCCGCATTTACATGGATATTATAGATGAGCTTGCCAAAGCTTTCCGCGCCTCCCCTGCAAAGGTACGGGCAAACTCGATGTGCCTCTCCGCCGATGTCAACGCAGGCTTTGACCCGGGTTTCCCGGAGGTAAACGAGCGCAACAACGCTTGCTTCTTAAATCAGGGCGTTGTAATGACTAAGTTCACCGGCTCCGGCGGTAAATCGGGAACCAGCGACGCATCAGGAGAATTCGTCGGCAAAATCCGAAAGATATTCGACGACGCCAACGTTATCTGGCAGACCGGAGAACTTGGCAAGGTAGACCAGGGCGGCGGCGGGACATTGGCGATGTATGTCGCAAATAACAATATCGATACGATAGACGTCGGCGTGCCGGTGCTGTCAATGCACAGCCCCTACGAAGTAATCGCGAAAGCGGACCTTTACGAGACATATAAGGCGTTCAAAGCTTTTATCGATTGGAAAGAATAATTAATATACAAAGAAACCCCGCAAAAACACAGACAAAAACAATAAGTTAACTTACGTCCATACCATACCATAATCCCATGAGGAGAATCATTATGGATGAGATTATTCGCAAAATAGGACTATACGGAATTGTTCCGGTCGTCAAGATTGAGCGTCCGGAAGATACATTGCCGCTGGCAAAAGCCTTCTGCAACGCCGGACTTCCGGTTATGGAAGTTACCTATCGCACCAACAACGCAGAGGGTGCGATCCGCGAGATAACGACAGAAATGCCGGATATGCTTGTCGGAGCCGGAACGGTAATCGAACCCTCTCAGGTCGAGTCAGCAGTGAAAGCCGGCGCAAAGTTTATTGTCACTCCCAACCTCGATGTTGAGGTAGTCAAAACCTGCCAGCGCCACAACATCCCCGTGCTGCCGGGCTGCGCGACCCCGACCGATATAGCGGCGGCGATGTCGCTCGGGCTGAATGTCGTAAAATTCTTCCCGGCAGAAGCGTCGGGCGGCCTTTCAATGATTAAAGCTATGAACGGACCGTTCGGAATGATGAAATTCCTTCCGACCGGCGGGATAAACCTTGACAATATGCTCGATTACCTGAAGAACGACAAGATCCTCGCCGTCGGCGGAACATTCATGGCAAACGAGGGATTTGTCCGCGACGGTCAGTTCGACCGCGTCGAGATGATGACTCATCTGGCGATGTTCAAGATGTACGGCTTTTCGCTTGCGCATATCGGAATCAACTGCGGCGATGAACAGGAAGCGAAAAAATGGGCCGGGCTTATGGCATCAATGTTCGGTTTTGATTGCGATGAAGGTACGGGTGCGATTTTCACCGGCTGCTTTGAGTTTATGAAGGAACCGTATCTCGGCGAGCGCGGACATATCGCAATAGCAACCAATTTCCTTGAAAGAGCGATGTTCCGTTTCGAGACGATGGGCTTTAAGTTCGACCGCAGTCAGGATAAATTCAACGATCGCGGAGACCTCAGGGCGGCATATTTCGCCGACGAATTCTTCGGATTCGCGGTTCATCTGATTCAGAAATAAATAACAGGGAGGAGCATGGGCTTCTCCCGTTTTTGCTTCCGCGCAGGAAATTATCACCGATAATATATAGGATATTATAACAGGAAGCATTAACGGCAATAATTGTTAAATTTGATAAGCCCTCTTGCTTTTACAGGCAATTTATGGTATAATCATAAGTGTTCCGGGCGGTATGCCGAACCGGACAATGACACGGAAAGGTATCGAAGAGGTCATAACGGGGCTGACTCGAAATCAGTTTGGGCGCAAGTCCACGTGGGTTCGAATCCCACCCTTTCCGCCAAACACTTTGAAACCCGCTTACTCCAATGGTTTGCGGGTTTTGTGTTTATTGAAACAAAACTCTTACCAACTCTACTTATTCGTATCTGTTCTTGTATTTTGCTGCTTATGTCGAGTTGTCGGCGGCATTTGTTTTATCAACTGCAAGATCCAGCTATAAAGTATTAAAAAAACGCTTATTTAAAGTATTATAAGAACTTATATAAAACAAGAGGAGGATTTTATGACTAATCGTGAAAACTTTTTATCAATAGCGAGACGCACCGGCTACGAAAGAATGCCCGTGAAATTCTCTATGTGTCCGGCTCTTTCACAGAAATATAACGAATACATAAAAGAGCATCCGATGGAAATAGATTGGCAGTACGGAGATATCGGCGGCATAGAAGCCGAATTTGCAAATGCGGAAATATTCAAGAGTAAATATTACGCCGATAAAACCTTTAAACCGGGCACACACATAGACGGCTGGGGCGTTGCGCGTGAACCCGGTTCCGCCGCGGCGTATCATATGACGTATATGCATAACCCGATGGACGATTTTGATTCCGTCGAGCAGATACTTGAATATCCGTTCCCTGTTTTTGATAAAGGCAAAGTCCCGGAGATGAAAAAGCAAGCCGAAGCGCTTCACGAAAGCGGACAAGCCGTCATGGGCGGTATGCAGTGTACGATATGGGAAACCGCGTGGTATATGCGCGGCATGGAAAACCTTATGTGCGACATGGTAACGGAGGATGATATGGCGACGGTGCTGCTCGACCGCGTTACCGACACAGCGGTAATGCGCGCCGAAGCGTTCGCCGAGGCGGGAGCCGACGCAATCTTTCTGGGCGACGACGTCGGTATGCAGCATTCCATAATGATGAGCGAGACGCTTTATGACGAGTGGCTTAAACCGAGGCTCAAGCGCGTCATCGACGCCGCGCGCGCTTATAACCCCGACATCGTCATATTCTATCACTCATGCGGCCGCGTGACGGAGCTGATACCTTATTTCATTGACGCCGGCATCGATGTCCTCAATCCGGTTCAGCCGGAGTGTATGGACTTCCTTGAAATTCACGATAAATACGGCGATCGTCTGAGTTTTCACGGGACCATAGGAATGCAGTCGGTCATGCCGTTCGGCACGCCGGATGATGTTCGCCGCGAGGTTTTCAAAAATCTCGATATCGCGGGACGCAAAGGCGGACTGTATGTCTGTCCGACACATATGCTTGAACCCGAGGTTCCGCTTGAAAACTTGCTCGCATACATACAGGCTTGCAAAGATTATACGAATTAATCTGAAAATCGCAGCATCGTTCAAAAGATTATTACATTTATTTACTGAAACAAAAGGCTTCGATTAAAAAAAACGAAAATCAATATAGCGGAAAGGAAGCATCAAAAATGAAGAATCTTAAAGCAATTTCTCTTCTGTTGATATTATGTCTCGTGTTATGTTGCTGCGTTCAAAACAATAACAAATCAGATGAGCAAAGCAGCGCCGCTGCGGATACAACAACAGAAGATTCCGAGATTTCGGACGGCGTTACACGGCTGCATGATAACGTTCCCGTTGCTGATTACGATGGTTATACCTTTACCTTTTTGACAAGGCCAAATAATGACAGCGGTTATTGGGGGCATGTTGAGTTTTATGCCGAGGAACAAAATGCAGTGCCGCTCAACGACGCCATATACGAACGTAACGCAAAAATAGAGGATCGGTTCAATATCTCCTTCGCAAACATTTGCAGCCTTGACTGGGTAAACATGATGAGCAAAAGCGTAGCTTCGGGCGATGACATTTATGACTGCGTACCGTTAACGGTCGCTTCCGCGGCTGCGGCATCTGTTAACGGTCATCTCCTCGCATTTTCCGAGCTTTCAAATATTGACCTATCTCAACCCTGGTGGGATTCGGCGCTTAACAAACAATTTTCTATTGCAAATAAACAACATTTTGCAATAGGCAATATAACTTTGGTAGACAAAGAGGCAACTTATATAATTATGTTTAATAAGGATGTTGCGCGTGATTTCGGTGTCGAAGATCTGTATAATATTGTAGACTCCGGAGAATGGACGATAGACAGACTTATGAGCATAAGTTCGGGAATAACATCCGATATTGACGGTGATGGAAAATATACCTATAATGACCGCGTAGGTTTTGTAACCGATACCGGCGCGACATATCAAGCCATGTATTACACCGGAGGTGCCCGATTCTTTGAAAAAGACGACAAAGACATACCATATTTTTCTGTCAACATGGAACGCGCGTCAGGTGTTATTGATAAAATTATACAAATAACAAAATCAAACGACACAATGTTGGCGCAAACGTTAATCCAACAAGGGATTAAGAATCCGTGGAGCGACGATGGCATAAACGGCATGTTCAAGCAGGGAAGGGCATTATTTTACGGCATCAGCCTGACGGTTATGAGCAAGATGCGCGATATGGACTCTGATTTTGGGGTTCTGCCGTATCCTAAATACAAAGAAGATGATAAAGAGTATATAAGTTTTGTTTACTCCTTAGCCGATTCAATTACTATACCGAAGACATGTACCGATCCTGACCGCACCTCCGCGATAATAGAAGCTCTGTGTTGTGAATCGACTTATACCACACTGCCTGCATATTACGATGTCACAATAACAAATAAAACAATACGTGACGAAGCTTCGGCAGCTCAACTCGAATATATTTTTGCTCATCGTACAATGGATATGTCAATTACTTATAATTGGGGCGGTTTATATGAAATGCTTTTATCCGTAAAAAATGGCGAGGGTTTCGCGTCGTCACTCGCAAAACTCGAGCAGTCGGTAAAAAGCGCGCTTGACAAAACCATTTCGATTTACCTGGACAATTAACTTTTTGTCTTAATGATACCTGTTTTTTTAATATCTTCATTAATATATAATACTCGTTCTCGGTCAGCTTTCCGGCAGTCAGTTAATCGCCAGAAAAGTCAACCTGAAGATATTTTAAAAAACAAATATAAATGATATAACCCGCGGCGCATATTAAACCCGCAAACCTATTTAGGTTTGCGGGTTTCTTTTTCATCTGAGCAAAACTGCTTTTTAATAACTCACTCCTGTTGTTTGTTGTCCTGCTGGTCATTGTCTTTCTTGGAATTATCTTTCTCCGGAGCGCTCTTTTTCGACCAATGAGGCGGGTTTAAGTAACCGTATTTTGCTTCCTTCATTTCGGTTAAATTCATTTCCATTTGACTTTTTATACCGTAAATTCTTCGTGAACTATTGCAACTTGCTATTGCAATTTAAGATTATTTTTATTTTCATAAAACCAAGCGCAAATCGGATATTTTAATCAGCCCTCCGCATTCACCTGCATTTGACAACCGCTTCGGTAACGTTTGTCAAAACAAGCTCGCCGTCTTGATTAAACGCCTCAATGGTAATCTCAACAAGCCCGTTTCTCACGCTGCGCTTGGTAAGACCGGTTATGGTTGCTTTGCCCGTCAGAATATCATCAGCAAACACCGGCTTTATCCACTCGATCTTGGTCGACTTTCCGGCAATCAGTTCATCGCCGAGAAAGTCAACCTCAAGATATTTTACCCACACCGACATAAATGACATTACGCCCGGCGCGATTAATTGTCCGAAGGGTGTGTCTTTCGCATATTCTTCATCGGTATGCAGCGGGATATTGTCGTATGTATGCGCAAATTCCATCATTTTCTCTTTTTCGATAACGGCAGGCGCGATATCTGCCGTCATACCGAGCGCCAAATCATCAAAATACATTCTTTCACCGTTTAAATCATCAATATTTTTTAGTATCACCGTCTGACATTGTATCACGAATATGATTTAATTTCAACAGGCAATAATGAATAAATATTCGTGTAGATGAAAAATTTGGAAAGAAGTGTATTACATTGCGATAAAAAATCTATTTCTCATATACCCCATTCAGTCAAAAATGCGATTTAAGCTTATTTTAAGCTTCATTGAAGTTTATTCTAAGCTTGATCTGTTATACTGTATGTAAGTTCAAATCAGGTATCAAGAATGCGGAGGTAAAAGATGTGATTAAAATTAAAAATCTAAACAAGCGCTTTGGAGACAAGGTGATTTTTCAAAATCTGAATCTTGAATTTGAAGCAGGAAAGGTTTTCGCGCTTATCGGACCCAACGGAGCAGGTAAGACCACTTTGATGAGAATGATTTTAGGATGGGAGAAAGATTACGAAGGCGAGATAGTTTTCAACGGCGACATCCGTCTCGGTTATTCTCCGGAAACCCCGTATTTTCCGGAAATATTGACAGGCCGTCAAGTCTTAAGCTATTTCATGGAAGTAAGAGGAATGAAAAAAGCCGCTTATGAAACGGAAAGCTTAAGGCTAATGGATGAAGTGGGTCTGGATATCAAAAAAGACACTCTGGTAAAAAACTATTCCAAAGGCATGCGTCAGCGTTTAGGCGTCGCTCAAGCGCTTATCGGGAATCCGGATGTTATCTTACTTGACGAACCTTCAGCGGGCCTGGACTTTTTCGGTCAGCAGGAAATGCAGGGATTGATAGGCAAACTGAAAGAACAAGGTAAGACCGTCATCCTGAATTCTCACCTGCTATATGATGTTGAAAAAGTGGCAGACTGCGGTTACCTTTTTATCAATGCACACACTTTCCGCCACTTTAACAAGAGCGAATTTGAAAAAGAATCACTTGCCGATATGTTTATAAATACAGCGAAAGGAGCCAAATATGAAAGCCTTAATTAAATTGCACTTAAAAGAAAATCTCAAGGGCAGAAGTTTCATACTGTTCGGAATTTTGGGAGGTCTGGTCAGCCTGATTCTTTTGACTGGCGGCCTAATAATCGTGGAAAATAACCCGACGGAAGAAGCTATCAGTCAGCTTGGTACTCAATGGAAACTTTTATCCATTATATCGGGTTTTGCCGCGGTAACGGTTTCGATGGGAACGATAGAGAGACATCTTAAGGAAAAACGAGCCGAATTATTAGCCCTTCACGGTCTCGCCTTTGATCGGCAGTTATTTTCTCTTGCGATTGGCAACAGCCTTGTTTCCATGATGCTCTCGGCTATCCTGACTTTGGTTTTTGTTTTAATCATAATTATAGATCAGGCTCCGACCAATCTTTTGGGGTTTACGGCCGCATTTATCAGTTACTTGCTGTCAACGGGTATCGTTGCGCTTATCGTTTCAACTCTCAATATGTTCCTGCCGGGTATCGTTGTTGCCGTACTGGGAGTTTTTCTCGTAATCATCGGCTCCTTTCATCAGGTCATTCAAGGCATGCTGTTGAATAACGGTCAGCTTGCGGGAAGAATTCTTGCAAAAATAATGGATTTCATCCCGCCGCTGGATGTTTTCAACCGGCTTACGCGCAGTCTGTTTTTCTTAGAGTTTAAAGACGGGCGGGATTTAATCGTCTTCCTGATCTTTATCTGGCTTACATTGACAGTCGTTTTTCTTGCAAGCAAAGGGGTGAGCCGCCGTGAAAAAATATAGTTATATCCTTTGGCTGCTGATCGGAATCGGACTTATCGCTTTACTTTTTGTCAGTCAGCCTCGCTTAATAGATTCCCATACAATCGATTTAATCAATAAATCGCGCCGGCTTGATTTTGAAAAACATTGGCCGGGATTTAAGCCGGATATTTATCCGGTTGAAGTGTATAAAAGAAATTTTCTGAAGAAAGATTCAGCTGTCCGCTATGACGGGAAAGAGCTGTATGAAATAAATAACAAGACACCGATTTACGCCCTGTCGATGGATGTGGATCCGGATGGACAGGCAAAACTGTTGGCAGTCAACGCAAGAGATTTCCGAAGTCTTTCGGATGTCGGAAATTATGACGGTTCGTCAGCCGACCTCTATTATCAGGCGGTCATTATCCATGAAGCTTTCCATTGTTTTCAATCGGATCAGGGATTCTACGAATTGTTTGAAAAGCAAATGTCCGTATATGAAAACTCAACAGTCATAACCACCTCCCGAAAACTGGATAACGATCCGGAATATCAGAAGCTCTGGGTGAATGAGATGAACAGTCTGATCGATTATGCCAAAGAAGAAAATGAGCAAAACTACCGGGCATATGTCGAATGTTACAGGCAGCGGCTGGATTATTTATATGAAAATTTCGATACCGAAGATATCGACGAATATCTGACTTATTCCGCGCTGTATGAAAAAGCGGAGGGAACGGCTAAATATATCGAGAATATCGCCCTGTCAGAGCTGAGCGGGAAAGAATTGAAATTTTCCACCACGGGTTACAGCGAAGGCACATCGAAATTCTATGAATCCGGTTTCTTCAAAGCTTATATAATAAATAGGATAGAAGGACTTGATTGGAAAACAGATTTCTTTAAAACGAACAAGACATTTGAAGACTATCTTTTGAAAGCAAAATAACAAAGAAGACCCGAATAAACACAACATCTTCAGTCAATCGGGTCACAAGCTTCTTTTCCCCCGGAAATTTTCCGCTATTATTATATCAATATGGTTGAAAGTTTTCGGGATACTTGATATAATAACATAAAGGAAGAATAAATATTTTTGAAAAATATAAAAAACGGTGAAGTAATATGAAGCATAAAATCATGGTCGTCGACGACGCCGCCGAATTGAGGGATGTCCTGCGCCTCTACCTGGAAAATGCCGGCTATGAAGTTGTTGAAGCCGTTAACGGCTTTGACGCCCTAAAATGTTTAGAGTCACACAATATCGATTTGATGATCCTGGATATAATGATGCCGAACATGGATGGTTTCGAGCTTTTAAGACATTTAGACCGGCAGGAGAAAGGCCGGGATTTTCCCATAATCTTCCTGTCAGCCAGAACTCAGGTTCATGATAAAATCCGCGGCCTTACTCTCGGCGCCGACGACTACATTGAAAAACCGTATGATCCCGGCGAAGTCATCGCCCGCGTCATGGTCGCTTTGCGCCGAACTCAGCAGCAAAAACCGGAGGTGCCGGAACGGATAACGGTCGGCGACTTAAGCTGGGATGTAAACAGCCGTCTGGTTTATCAGATGGATAAACCACTGGAACTCCGAGCAAAAGAATATCAGATATTAACATTATTTATGAAGCATCCGGGGCGTGTCTATACGAAAAAAGAGATTTATGAATATTTGTGGGACGAACCCTACTATAACGATGACAATACAATCATGGTTCACATATCGAATTTGCGGGATAAAATTGAAGTAAACCCCAAGCAGCCCGAAAAAATTATTACAATCAGGGGTCTGGGCTACATGCTGAAAAAAGAAAAGTGATTAATATGATAAGTCATAAAAACAAACGCTTCAGGAAAATACTTTCGGTAAGCCTTAAGTTTATGCTGGCTTTTATTTTTCTGACGGTTATCTATGCGATATTGAATATTGCCGTTCTCATGTTTCTGACAAGTGATCGGCCGATGTATGAATATGTGCCGATTCAGCAAAGCCAAGAACCGACTTCCTTGAATTGGGAAGCCATTCATGATTTGGGAGGATACGGCTATGTTTTAAGCGGAGAGGGGACTGTCTTGTGGCGTAGTCAAGATAACAGCAGTCTTAAAGCTCTGTCTCTGAGTGATTTTTTAAATCAAAATTTAACGAGAGGAAGCGAGCGAACCGACTTTATTTATAAAACACCGGAAGGAAACTGGCTCATCTTGAATTATCCCTCGGAAACCTTCTCAAATGAGCCGTCTTACGCCATAGAATCCGGCCCGGTTCACCAACAGCGGCTTCTTTTGGCGGCGGTAATCGGCTTAATTCTGATATATCTTTTGGGCATTTTCTTCCTCTTCCACAGACTGTCAACTCGTTTGGAAACAAATATTCAGGAGATTTATGAAGCGGAAGAAGAGAAGAAACGGTTTTTCTTTACAGGCTTGGCTCATGATATTAAAACCCCGCTTGCGGCTATCATGGCCTGCAGCCGAGCAATTACCGACGGTCTGGTTAAGGACGAGCAGATTGACCGTTATTTGGATACGATTTGCCGACAGTCTGATTTTCTCAAAGACAGACTCGACGACATGATGACTTACGCAAGCTTGGAAGAGCAGCTCAGCGAAAACATGCAGGAAGGAGACCTGCTGGAAGCGACCCGCCGATTTGTCGGTGAAAATTTCACTTGGTTCGCAGAGCATGAAGCCGATATCGAAATTCTCTTTGACGATGATGAAAGCTGTCTGACGCCATTTGACCCCGCCTTGTTTGCGCGCTTGCTGCAAAACATTCTTGTAAATTCCGTGCAGCATAATAAGCCGGGAGTTTCAATCTATATCGACTGGGATGCGAAAGAAAAATGCCTTATTCTCGGAGACGACGGACCGGGAATACCCGAATCGCTGCGAGAGACCGTTTTTGAACCCATGGTTACCGCAGACCCGAGCCGCACCGGCGAACGCTTCCGCGGCATGGGGCTGGCTAACGTGAAACGCATCGTTCAGCTCCACGGCTGGAAGATCGAATATGACGGGGAATTCAAAATAAAGTTCGGATGATGCTCGTTTTGTAATATACCCCTTTTCGCCTATAATATCTGCCTGCAGTCAAGCGATTGCAGGCTTTCCTTTTATATAACCTTACAAATACCTAACAAATACCCTTATCGCTTGACATGTTTTGTAAGCTGTGTTACCATTATATCGAAGGTGATTCTCGTATATGTAAACGCGCCTCGTGAATAATAAAATAATATGTGAAATCGAAATCAAAACAACTTATTGCAGCCGAAGGGATAATTAAATTCATCCCATCGGCTGTAAAGTTTTATTAAAAAAGTATATATCACTAATTAAACCTAAAAATATCCGTATGCTGTCAAATATTAATATTACCTCCGGATTTTAATACTATGAAATCAGCTGCTGTGAAAAACATCGAAGATTTTATCAACGTTTTACAAACCTTTTACCTGTTCAGGATATCGCAAAAAAGCAGAAGGATGTATAATATAATAGACTGTAGAAAAAAATAAAAAAAATGGGTTAAATAATGGAAAAAGTAATTCTTGATGTAAAAAACCTGGATAAAGTATATGTCAGTGACGGAGTAAAAAATCAGGTTATTAAAAATATGAATTTGGAAATTTATGACGGTGATTTCACTGTTATAATGGGGCCTTCCGGTTCCGGCAAATCCACGCTGCTCTATTGTCTGGGAGCCATGGAAGACGTAACGGAAGGCAGTATTTTATTTCAGGGCGAAGATATTACAAAAATGAAAGAAAATACATTAAGTGACTTGCGTTTGAAAGAGTTCGGTTTTATCTTTCAGCAGATTCACCTCATTTCCAATTTGACCCTTTTTCAAAATGTTATCCTGCCGGGTCTGGCTTTACCGGAAAGCACAAACAAAGATATTTACGAAAGAGCCGATAATTTATTGGAAAAATTTCAGGTCAAGCATGTTTCTCAGCGTTTGCCGTCACAGGTTTCGGGCGGTGAACAGCAGCGAGCGGCAATCGCTCGCGCCCTGATTAATCAGCCCAAAGTTCTTTTTGCCGATGAACCGACAGGCGCGCTCAATCAAAATAACTCCGAAATTGTAATGGATCTCTTTTCGGAATTAAACCGGAACGGGCAGTCTATTTTGCTGGTTACACATGACAGGCGAGCGGCGCTGCGGGGCAACAGGATTATTTATATTATTGACGGCGCCGTAAAAAGCGAAATGAAGCTAAATTCTTATGACAGCGCAAATTTGAAAGACAGGGAGCATACCGTGAATACCTGGCTTTCTTCGCTTTCCTGGTAATCGGGTTACGGTCGGAATTAGATGGAGAAATGTAATGCAGGCTTTGTGGATATTAATTCGGGCACAGATTAAGAATAAAAAAGGAAGTTATATAAGCATATTTATTTTGACTTTTATAATCGGGTTTATGCTGTCTTCAAGCCTCAGCCTGGTAGTAAACATTCAATCCGCGGCGAGAGAAGCGATCATAGCATCCGATTTCGGCGACTTATATTTTAATTTCAATCTTAATTATGTGCCTACAAGCCAGGATTTTAATAATCTTGAGCAAATGCCGGAAATCAACCGAGTCCGCCCTCTGAAAAAAATCAAAATTACGAGTGAAGCGGGAAGCATATTACATAAAAACGGAGATAAAACGAAAGTATCCTGGCAACCGGCAATATATGTTTACGATAAAGATAATTTACCCCTGCGACTTCTTTCCGAAGATAAAACTTCATATTTACCGAATAATCGATTGACTCCGCCGCAAACGGGTAAAATATATCTTCCGATTGCCTTCATGTCGATGTATGGCGCCGATTTCGGCGATACTTATATCATTGAAGCCGAAGAAGATGTGTTTGAATATGAGGTTTCGGGCTTTGTTGAGGATATCACTCAGATTAACATGATTTCCATCGGCGAGCATAATGTATATTTAAACTCTGTCGATTTCAGTGAATTTGAAAAGAAGTGTGAAGAAGAAAGAGAAAATGTCGATGAGACGGAAAGTCTTTTAACTGATTATTTGAATGAATATAACTACACTTATACCCTTCATTTGAACATTGCCGATGAATACGGCAATTATAATACGGATAAGCTTTTTCAAAGTATAGAGGATGCAACCGGTTTACGTAATAAATCCTTTTTTTACGGCGATGATGATATGTTTGTGTATTTTGCATCCCTCGTTTCCTATCTGGTATTATTGGTTATTTTGGTTTTTGTTGTAGTGTTGTTTATAGCCGGTTTGGCAATACTGAATTTTAATATATACAGTTCAATCGAAGCGGAGTATAAAAATATAGGTGTAATGAAGGCAATCGGATTAAAAAAGATTGTTTTTAATCTGGTTTATCTGCTTAGTTATTTAACTGTAATCATAATGGGATTGGTTATCGGGAGCCTGCTTTCGGCACCGCTGCTGAAATCGGTAAAACCGCTTGTTCTTGATTTAACCGGTATGCTGGGCGGAACAAAACTGGCGCTCGCGGTATTGGCGCCGGTATATCTTTTCCTGATTATAGTTTGTCTTTTGCTGATTTTATGGCAGTTGCGAAGCATAAACAAGATCAAACCCTATAAAGTGCTGAGAGAAGGCAAACAGGCGGTTTATAAGTCTTCGGGGCTGAATATAAAATTAAAGAAACCTTTGTTTAATTTGCGCCTTTCTTTTAAACAGTTTACCGCATCCGCCGGAACATATTTTGCGTCCGTATTTGTTATAACGATTCTATTCTTCTTTGTTTTAATCGGATTTTCCATGACTACTTTGATGGCGCCGGATCACATGATGGAAGAATGTTGGGGATTTGACTGGGATTTGATGGTATTTTATCAAAATCATGATGAATACGAAAAACAGCATCCCGAAGTTGATGAGCTGATTTTAAAAGAAACGGCGGTAAAAGATTCATATATTGTTTATAATCACATAGTCAACGGATTGGATCAGAACATCGTGACTTTTTCCATTCCCGAAGAATATATTGATCGCATGACTTCATTGATTGAAGGCCGCGCGCCTCGCTCCGCCGATGAAATAGCTGTAACAAAGATATTGGCTGATAGCAAAGACGTTAAAATCGGAGACGAAATTAGGCTTAGTCACAGAGACAAAGAAGCCGAATATACGGTAACCGGATTTTTCCAGACAACCAATAATGTCGGCCGCAGTGTCGCCTTAACCACCTCTGCCATTGAGCGGTTGTTAGGCGATTCCTACAGCGACGAATTGACACAAGTCTGGTATGTTTTTGAAGATCAGACACTTTCTGACCGTGTAAAAGAGAAAATCAACGCTGAGTATCCCGATTTAAAAGTGACTTCGGTAATTGAGACATTCGAAACTTACGGACTGATGAGCGATGCCTTTGATATACTGCCGGCATTTATTATAGCTTTCACCCTTGTTTTTGTGTTAATCAGCAGTTTTCTTTTAGCAGAAAAAATCTTCTATCGCGAGCAAATTGATTTCGGGATAATGAAAGCCATCGGCTTTAAAAACAGCGTCACTCGGCAAGTTTTCTCGCTGCGCTTTTTAATTGTGGCATTGTTGGGATTGATATCCGGGAGTTTGATTTTCTATTTCGGCGCCAATCCCATGCTGAACAAACTCGTAAATCTTATGGGATTAAGCAAGGTTACAATCAGAGTTCCGCTTATTCAAGTTCTTTTCACCGCTCTTGTCATGTTAGCGGTGTTCTGGCTGATTGCGTATGTTATCTCAAGAAAAATAAAGAGTTTGAAAGTGAGAGACCTTGTGGCTGACGTTTGAGACTCATATAAAAAACTTCATCAATCAAATATCAAAAATCCCTAATGAAATGAATTTCTTATTGTGATTGATGGATTTGTACTTCCGAAATAAAGTTTAGGTCTTGTTGCCATATATGAATCGCATTAGCATACTTAGATTCTCCCTTCGTTTGAGCTTTTCGTGTTACAATCAAAAATGCTATATGATCAGAAACTTTTCTCTTTCCGTATTTTTTAATTGCTTCTATCAAAATATAATGGCGGATATGTACACTTTTATTAACACTATATCCCATTTCTCCAAGAAATGATTGAGAATTTAAATCCATGGACTCATTTTTTGGTGTTCTACTTTTTTTGTAGTCATGATCAGGAAAGAATACAGCATATGAATTGCTGAGTGTTGGGAGAAATAAATAATCTCGATTTATCTCACTTCTAGATATTGTTGCATTTTCCAATTTAACTGTACGGACTGTTTTTGCACTACTATTTACTTTCCTAAGAATAGCCTTGATTTTATCTTTTGATATATATGCTTTTCGACATTTATAGCAATACCTTACTGTGTCAGAATAATATCTATAGAAATCTCCATTTGTATCTATAACAGGTATATTCACCAGTTCTTCGCCTAATGCGCTTCTACACAACGGACAAATGCTATTTGAAGGTGCATATGTATTTGACAAAAAAACTGGAACATTTAGCCCGGGTTTTGTTGCGTGCTGAGAAACATCATTAATACCTTCAATAGAATTGTTGTCAGCTTTTAGGTGTGATACATCCGTTGAATCTGACAATATCTCCTCTTTCTGATGTTCCGTTTGACTTGAATCAACTTTTTCTGCTTGTTTCTTATTCGATATTAATTTTTTTGCCGGTTTTAGGGTATAAAAGGACAAGTCAACATAATATCCTGGATATTTGTTAACTAAATCTCTACTCATCGCTTGCGTAATATAGAAGCGCCGGCAGTCAGGGCAAAATAAAATCGTTTCTAATACTGTGATTGTGTTAGTTCCATTAATTTGATACATTTTAATCTCTTTATCATTTGAAATCAAATTGCATTTACAAAGGGAACAGAAGTGTCTTTTACTATTTGTCAAATATATTATGGGTCTTCTACGTGCCATTTTATCACCTTTGCTCGTCAATAGTTTGTTCTTTATACTCTAATTATAGCTTTCAGACTGCATACAATCAACTTTCTAATGCATAATAAGTGTATATATTTTATTAAGACTTTCTGTTTTTTATTTATTTTCCCTCATCAAATCAATAAACTCCCCGATATCCTTCACCCTCTCAACCAACCCTATCCTACTCAGCGAAACAAACGTCGCAGCCGCTTTCGCCTGGCAGTTGATGCTCTTCTCCGGATTAAATTCCACATCGGTGAAAGCGTCATACTCAAGCGCGATTTTTGCAAGTTTCTCGTTTTCAAGCAATGCGTTTAAATAAAGATAATCATAAAAAGCCGTCTGCGGCAAAAGCGGGAAATCCTGCCCCTCAAATCGGAATGATATAAGCCGACCGCTGCCGCGAAGCCGTTCGTCGCGCTTGGCTTCTTTCGGCGATACATGGAGCAGATCTGTGAAAGGTCCGCCGTTTACGAACACTTTTCCCGCCTGGAACACATTCTCAACCGGAAAGGACTTTCCGAGAGAGGGAACAAACTTAAGCAGATTAAACGCGCTTAACTCAACCCCGCCATCCTGCATTGACTTGCTTGAAATCTCAAGCACCTTTTTGTCCGGAAACCGGCTGTGAAAAGCATTGTGTATCGCAGTGATGTTTTTCTGCTTCTGAGACGCGGCAAATCCGGCGTTGTAAACAAACTCCGCGCTCCATGCGATGCGATAAGGCGGTTTGCCGCTTGCCATAAAAACAGGTCTCGTCGCCATTTTATATACCTCTTTCGTTTTTTATATGATATCTGAATTGTTTTCCGAAAAAAATCACCGGATCCATGCAGGATTCGGTGATTTTTACGCTATTGATTTCCTATAACTTCCTCGGCATATCTCACCGTTTCCATCGCGTCCTTCGCATATTTGTCCGCGCCGATCTTCATCGCATATTCCGCCGTCAGCACCGCCCCGCCGACAACGACTTTGCAAAAGGGAGCTTCTTTGCGAAGCAGCTTTATCGTTTCCTCCATCGCGGGGACGGTTGTAGTCATAAGCGCCGAAAGTCCGGCGAGAGGCGCGTTGTGTTTAATAACCGCGTCGACTACCGCCCGGCAGGGAATGTCTTTGCCGAGGTCGATGACATTAAATCCGTAATTGGAAAGCAACAGTTTCACGATGTTTTTCCCGATATCGTGTATGTCGCCTTTTACGGTAGCGATAACAACGCAGCCTTTTGCGGCGGGCGCGCTGCCGGAAACGGTTGTAAATTCCTTTATTTTCTCAAACGCGCTTTTCGCCGCTTCCGCGCTCATCAAAAGCTGCGGAAGATAAAGCGTTTTGTTTTCAAACCCGATACCGACTTTGTCAAGCGCCGGGATTATCTCATTGTTGACAATTTCCAAATAAGGCGTAGTTTTCAACATCTCCCCGGTGTATGCCGCCGCTTTTTCTTTCAATCCTTTGATTATTGAATATTGAAGATTCGAAGAAAATTCCGCCGCAGAAGTGCTTTCCGTCCCGAAATCTGCTTTTTTTACGGTAATAGGCTCGGCTGCAACGGTAAAAGATTCGGCCGCGGCGATGTATTCCCCGCAGTTTTCGTCAAGTCCGGCAAGCGCCTTGTAGCTGTAATAAACCTTCATCATATCTGCGGAATACGGGTTCATAATCGCTGCGCTCAGCCCTTTTGATAAGGCGAGCGCAAAGAAGGTGCTGTTCACCGCATCCCGATTCGGAAGTCCGAAGGAAACGTTGGAAATACCCAAAGAGGTGTGACAGCCAAGCTCTTTCCGAATTCGTTCAAGCGCTTCCAGCGTTACCGTCGCGGCGGAACTTTCCGCGCTTATCGTCATCGCAAGAGTGTCGAAAATAATATCTTTTTTGCTTATCCCGTAACTTTCGGCAGCTTTCAGGATTTTTTCCGCAATCTCAAACCGCCCGGAAGCTGTATCGGGTATGCCGTTATCATCAAGTGTAAGCGCGACCGCAACACCGCCGTATTTCTTCATAAGCGGAAAAATGGCCTTAATGCTTTCTTCCTTGCCGTTGACGGAGTTTATCATCGCTTTGCCGTTGTATCTGCGAAGCGCCGCCTCCATCGCATTTATATTTGAGGTGTCTATCTGCAGCGGAAGATCGGAAACCGATTGCAGCTCCAGAACGGTGTTTTCAAGCATCGACACTTCGTCGATTCCGGGCATTCCTACGTTGACGTCAAGAATATGCACCCCTTTTTCCTGCTGCTTTATGCCCTCGGCTAAAATGTAGTCGATGTCATTGTTCAAAAGCGCCTGCTTGAAAAGTTTTTTCCCTGTCGGGTTAATTCGCTCCCCGATAAGTACCGGCGCGCCGCCGAAAGCAACTGCATGGGTATACGATGAAACAACCGTCAGATTTTTATCGCTCACCGGCACGGGCGGGAGCTTATTTGTTTTTGCAGCGAGCGCCTTTATATATTCCGGCGTTGTGCCGCAGCAGCCGCCGAAAACACGGACACCTTTTTTGACAAGCGCCGCGACATCTTCGGCGAATTCTTCCGCTCCCACATCAAAAACTGTTTTACCGTCAACCAATTTCGGAAGACCGGCGTTGGGTTTAAAAACCACGGGAACAGACGAATATTTAAGAAGCTCTTCTGCAATGCCTGTCAACTGCTTTGGACCCAAAGAACAGTTGGCGCCGATTGCGTCCGCCCCCATTCCCTCAAGCAAAGCTGCCATCGCTGCCGGGGAAGCGCCGGTCATCAACATTCCGTCGTCGCCGTAAGCGTTTGTGACAATAACCGGCAGAACGCAGTTCTCCTTCGCAGCAAGCAGCGCCGCCTTTGTTTCGTAAGCATCGTTCATAGTTTCGATGTAAATAAGGTCGGCGCCATATTTAGCGCCAAGTCTTACCGTTTCTGAAAAAACAGAAACCGCATCCTCGAAATCAAGGTCACCGAGCGGCTTTAACATCTTGCCGGTAGGACCTATATCAAGAGCGATAAACTTATTCTCGCATGAACCGCATGAATTTCTCGCTGCTTTTGCATTATCAAGAGCTGCTTTTATAATTGATTCAAGTTCTTCCGCGTCGAATTTAAACAAATTCGCACCGAAAGTGTTTGCGCAGACTACGTTGCTGCCGGCTTCAAAATATTGCCGATGTATATCTATAATAATTTCGGGATGGGTTATATTCCATTTTTCCGGGTTTTCTCCTGGTTTCAATCCCAGTCTCTGTAAATCTGTACCCATTCCGCCGTCAAGGCAGACGTTGTTGTTTTTTAGAAATTCTGAAAAAGTCAAACAAGAATCATTCCTTTCAACCCAAACGCAATCCGTTTGCGTTTTTTAGTATATAAAATTGCGGCTAATCGTCCGCAAAAACAAATTTGCCGTTTAAATTAATTTTCCCTTACAATACCGGCAAAAGCCGTAACAGACTTTGTCGGGGACATAAGTAGGCTTTCGTTAAGGCTGAGCCCGATTTTCCGCGGACAGTCAAGCACCGCAAAAATATCTTTTTGTGAAGCAAGAGGCAAATCTCCGTATCCCGGACTAAACCTCGGATTCAATCTCACCTTGTTCTCAAGCGCAAAATCTTCGCAGAATTTATCGCATAGCGCTTCTATGCGTTCGGCTCCCAAAGCATCGATCATCACCGACCTTGCCGGGGAAATCCTGCCGTATTTAGAAATAAGCCTGTCAATTCCGACTCCGACCGTCGCAGCAAATAACAGAACGCTTTCGCATCCGTAAAGGTTTTTGGCAAGAGCGGCCGACTGTACCGAAAACGCGCCGAAATCGCAAAAACCGCCGTTTATGCTTACGGGGAACACTCCGTAACATACATTGTAAGTCAACTTGTCTTCCGTTTCGTCGATATAGGAGCGCAGCAGCTTCAGCGTCTCTTCGTCCGCCGCTCTGCACCCGGCATATCTCAGCGCTTCCTTTTCGCGGATAGGCGGGGCTTTGTATGTTTTGGTAATTATCGCAGTCATTTTCCTAAAATATCAGACAGGTTGCTTTGTATCTTTTCGGCGACGTCCGGCTTGTTCATCGAGTAAACATGCACATTTGTAATTCCGTTTGCATAAAGGTCGATGATCTGATCCGTCGCGTAGGCAATACCCGCCTGCTTCATCGCGTCGGGATCGCCCCCGAACTTATCAACAAGACTTTTAAAACGCTGAGGCATAAATGAACCGGACAGCGAAATGGCTCTTTCCACCTGTTTTGCATTTGTTATCGGCATAACTCCCGGAATAACCGGGACGGTAATTCCGGATTCCCGTATCTTATAAAGAAAATTATAAAGCAGGTTGTTGTCAAAAAACATCTGCGTCGTCAGAAATTCACATCCGGCGTCAACTTTTTCTTTGAGATAAAAAATATCCTCTTTCTGATTGCTGCTCTCCGGATGAATTTCCGGATAACATGCGCCGCCGATACAGAAATCATTCCCCGAATCTTTAAGTTCGCGCACAAGCTCCACGGCGTAATGATAGCTCCAGCTTTTCCTGTCCGAATCTTTCATATCCTCCGGAATATCGCCGCGAAGCGCCATTACATTTTGAATACCGGCTGATTTTATATCGTTAATTCTTTCCCTGACCGTTTCTTTTGTAGAGGAAACGCAGGTAAGATGCGCCAAAGACGGCACGCCGTAAAGCTCCTTTATATTCTTTGCAATATCCAGAGTATAACGGCTGGTGCCTCCGCCGGCGCCGTATGTAACGCTCATAAAAGAAGGCCGTAATTTAGCTATTTCTTCGGTTGCGTTTTTCACGCTCTCAAAAGAAGTCTCGGTTTTGGGCGGAAACACCTCAAAGGAAAGTGACAATGTGTTCTTTTTCAACAAATCGCTTATTTTCATTAATTTTTGCTCCGATATTTATAAGTATGTATAGTAAACTCAAATGTAATATAAGAACCCTTAAATCTTTCCGGTATAACGATTCCTAAAATATCCGCAAATCTGATTTCTACATTTATATCTCATGCTGCCGGGAACCGCAGAATAATAACAGTATTATATCATGAGACCCCGGACAATTCAATGCTTTTTGTTTACTCCTCATAAGGGGGGATCACTTTTACGGATAACAGAAAAAAGCACTTAGTCTTAGATATCATTCTAAATTCCAAGTGCTTTTTGTTTTTACAAATCCGACTTATAATATAGTAACGATAGAAACTTTATAAGGGTGTCTTAAGCACAACAAAGCTTCCTTATTTTTATATCTTATGCCCAGCCGCGCAGTTTTACCGCTTCGGCTACCCGATTAATGGCGATTGTGTATGCCGCGTCTCGCATATACAGGTTCTTTTCCACGGCAAGCTTGTATACTGCTTTGAACGCCTTGGTCATGCAAAATTCCAGTTTTTCAAAGACTTCGTCTATATCCCAGAAGTAATTCATGCTGCCCTGTACCTGTTCAAAATAGCTGCAGGTCACGCCGCCGGCGTTGGTAAGAAAGTCGGGCAGAACGGTGATTCCGCGTTCACGGATCAGCGGATCGCAGTCGGGAGTTGTAGGCCCGTTTGCCGCCTCGCAGAGAATTTTTACTTTCTTCGACACATCGGGGAATACCGCGGGAGTTATTTGATTTTCCAGCGCTGCGGGAATAAGGATGTCTACTTCCTGTTTAATCCACTCTTCTCCCGGAAGCACTTCGTATCCGAGCTCAAGAGCTTTCGCCTTGTCAATACCGCCGAAGGAGTCCTTTATGGATGCTAACTGCCCAATGTCGCAGCCGTCCATTTTCCTGAAAGTGTATGACTTTGCATCCGCCTGATTCCAGCAGGAAACCGCAATAATTTTACCGCCGAGCTTGGTATACATGCGGGCTGCGTATTCGCCGACATTACCGAAACCCTGTAAACTTGCGGTGGTAGACTCAATCGGAATACTCATTTCGCGCAGCAGGTTTTTAAGTACGTAGACAACGCCGTATCCGGTAGCCTCTCTGCGCCCGAGCGAGCCGCCCATTCCGACCGGTTTTCCGGTAATCATAGCGGGATAGCGGCCGTTGGTGATTGTTTCATACTCATCAAGCATCCAGAGCATATGCTGAGCGTTTGTCATAACGTCCGGCGCCGGCACATCCTGATTTGGACCAAGCTGAGTAAAAATCTGACGGACATATCCGCGGCAGAGTCTTTCCTGTTCGCCGAGCGAGAGGGTCTGGGGATCGCAGATCACGCCGCCTTTTCCGCCGCCGAGCGGAATATCTACAACCGCGCATTTCCATGTCATCCACATCGAAAGCGCTCGAACGGTGTCGGCAGTTTCATGAGGATGGAAACGGATTCCGCCCTTTGCGGGTCCTCTGGCGTCATTGTGCCTTATGCGAAAAGCCTTGAATACCTTGGTTGAACCATCGTCCATTTTAACCGGGATGGTGAAATGTATTTCCTGCATAGGCTGACGGAGCAGTTCGCGAGTGCCGCTGTCCAGCTCAAGAAGCGCCGCTACTTTATCAAACTGCTGCTGAGCGCTTTCAAATGGATTGTAGACTGTGTTAGACATATTTAGCCTCCTGTATTTTTACGAATCAGTTTATCATTGTTTTACAAAATAATCAAATTTGAATTTTGAGAATACAGACGAAAGTGAGTGCTGTGTCGCATTAAATCGTGAACTGGCGTTGATAAAATAGATGTAAAAAAGTTTTTTATAGTATATTGTGAATAAATTCCCACCTGAGTCGTTACATTTTTAACACTTTTTGCATGCCTATTGTTTCCAGGTACACCTTATAATTATATCAGATTAGCGACGTTTTTGCAATACCCAACTGCGTATAATTATAAGCATAACGATTATATTTTACCGATTGTTCATATTCTGCGGCATACACCCTTATTGCAAATAAACGCAGGATAAATCTTGTCTATTCACTGAAAAAACCTCGTGGATTACGGATTACGCGGGCTTGTTTTCGTTTGTCTGTTATTTAGGCTCAACTTATTTTATACTATTCAAACTCTAAAAATAAAATAAAAATTTCTTAAATTAAATTTCAAAATAATCTTGACAATCTATACAATGTTTAATATAATGAAAACAACAAAATCGGAGATATTCAAATTCAAAGGGGGTAAACATGAAAAATACTGCGCAAAAGACAACAGCTGCGCTGTTGTGCCTGTTACTGATATTTTCAGCCATATCCTGCGGTAATTCAGCTGACGAACCGGCAGGCAATGAGTCTGACACACAGGATATTATCACAACCGCGGAAGAAACCACTCAGCCGGAGCTTACTGACGGGCTGCCGAATACCGATTTCGGAGGATATGAGTTTCGTATAGCCTCATGCAATTTCTATAACAAAGAGCTTGCCACCTATCTCGCATATGACGAGCTTACCGGAAATCCGGTAAACGACGAGCTTTATAACTCCAAGTTGTATATCGAAAATCGCTTCAACGTGAATATAAGCTGGATTGCCTGCGGAGACGTAAACGCGGTAATGAATGCGGTAAAGAATTCGGTTTCCGCCGGCGACGATGCTTTTGATATTACCATCGGCCATGACGTTAATACCGGCACGCTTGCTCAGAACGGTTACCTTTATGACATGAGGAAAGTTGAACAATTTGACTTTGAGCAGCCGTGGTGGCCGACAAACACCTGCGATAACCTTCAGGTGTGCGGGAAACTCTATGTCGCATCAAATTACATGTCATATTGCGGGCTTCACTGGACCCGTGTGCTCTGCGTTAACAAGACCATCGCGGAAAATTACGGCCGCGAGATACCGTATGAAACGGTACGCGAAGGGAAATGGACACTCGACTCGATGTTCGAGTTCATAGCTGACACTACCGAGGACCTTGACGGCAACGGAAAAATAACCGCTGCCGATCAGGTAGGATATGTCTCCGGCGGTCAGACAAACTATTGTCTGCAGGAGGCTCTCGACTGCAGCGTATATAAGCACGACAGCGACGGAGTTCCGATGCTTGAGATTAATCTAAATCGCCTCGTTATCATGGTCGAAAAGCTTAACTGGCTGTATAAAACCTCAGAACTGTATTTGTCAAACGGTGACTTCGGCGTCGATGTATTCAAGAATGATTTGGCCCTGCTTGCCTATACCCAGATCGGCGACGCGTATGATACTTACCGGGAAAGCGAAGTCATTTACGGCTTCCTGACGTCACCTAAACTTGACGAAAACCAGGAGAATTACATCAACTGCTGCACCGACGTTCCGTGGGCGATACCCAAGACCGCGGCAAGAATGGATATCGTCGGCACGATATGCGAAGCGCTTAGCTGCTATAACTATAAAAACGTTCTTCCGGCATATTACGAAGTCGCGATAAAGAACCGCATCGCCGACTCTCCCGACGACGCGGAAATGCTGCAGCTTATCGCAGACACGAGAACGATCGGATTCGCATATTTCTACGGCATGTCATTCAACAATATCATTTCCGATGTTGTCGGCACGACAAAGGAGATATCGTCATATCTCGAAAAAGGCGAAAAATCCGCCCGCAAGAAGCTGGAAAAGCTTGTAACGACATTCGAGGACATGGAATAAAATCAAACCGGATAAAGCGCCGAAAGTTACTTGCCTTAATAATCCGTGATATCGAAAATTCGTTATCACGGATTCATTGTGATATTTTAATATTTTCATAAATACATAAAGCATAAAAAGGAGGCATTTTAATGGGCAAGTCAAAAAAGGACAAATCCCAATCGCTCGGACATATAATCAAAAACAACTGGTTTCTGTTCAAAATCGCGGTCAAGGTCACGCCCGCTCTTATCCTGCTGCCTGTCTTAAGAAGTATCATATTCTCAATATTCAGTTTCCTTACCGGAGCGTACATGTTACGCTATGTCATTAACGGCTTTCAGGACGGAAAACCGTTTTCGGAAATGATAGTCCCCGTTATTTGCGTTTGCGGGGCTTATTTCCTGTGCTCTTTGCTCTCAAGCGCCTATGACGCTTTTCTGGAACCCGTGCAGCGGTTAAAATTAAGCGAACATCTTAAAAAAATGATTTTCGCAAAGAACGAGTCGGTTGAGCTGGGATGTTACGAGGATAAGGGATTCTATGATAAATACGTCAAGGCGGCGAACAATATCGAGAACCGCCTTTGGGGCGTTGTAAATACCGTTTATAATTGCCTCTGGATGATAATGTCCTTTTCGCTTAACGCGTTTCTCATTATTGCCATCGACCCGTGGCTGCTCATTTTTACGGTCATTCCCGTTATCGCCAAATTCACACTCGGAGAAAAGCGCAATAAAATACAGCATGAGTACGATATGAAGCGTCAGGAGGAGGAGCGTCAGCGCGATTATACGCGAAGAACCTTCTATCTCAACGACTTCGCCAAGGAAATGCGGCTTACGAATATATATAAGGTAATGTTCGCCCGCTTCAACAAATCGGTTAAAAATATCATCGCTTACATAAAAGAATACGGCTTTAAGCTCGGAGCTATTGATTATATCACAAACGAGCTGTATGAGGTCGGTGCGATAATGGGCGCGCAGTTGTATGCGATTTACGGAACGCTCGTTTCCGGCACGATAAAATACGGCGACTGTCTGGTTATCATAACCGCAATAAGTGAAGTTAGCAACACGTTCATGTACGGAGCTCAAAATTTTATGGAGTTCCATGAAAACTCGCTGTATATAGACACAATATGCGAATATCTCGAATACGAGCCAAAGATAAAGGACGGCGAATTTCCCGCTCCGAAGAGCGGCGACATCAAACTCGAAAATGTCTCTTTCCGCTATGCGGGACAGGACGCGGATGTTTTGAAAAATATAAATATATCAATCAAAAACGGCGAAAAAATCGCGCTTGTCGGTCACAACGGCGCGGGCAAATCAACGCTTGTCAAACTGCTTATGCGGCTTTACGATCCGACAGAAGGAACGATTAGTTTTGCCGACAGAGATATTCGCGATTATAGACTGACCGGAGAAGAAGGCTATCGCGAACGCTTCGGCACCGTGTTTCAGGACTTTCGTCTTTTCTCAATGTCGGTGGCGGACAACGTGCTTTTGCGCAGACGCAGGGACGGCGACGAAGCTGTTGTCGAGCAGGCGCTGAAAGAAAGCGGAGTTTACGATAAAGTAATGACCTTTGAAAACGGCATGGATTCGGTTTTGACCCGCGAATTTGACGACAAAGGCGAGATTCTTTCGGGCGGCGAGGGGCAGAAAGTCGCCATTTCGAGAGTCTTTGTCAAGGAAAACTCTGTCGTTATTTTGGACGAGCCATCCTCCGCGCTCGACCCGATTGCGGAATATAAAATGTATAAAAACATGATGAAAGCCTGCGAAAACCGCTCGGTCATATTCATTTCGCACCGCCTTTCCTCCGCTGTGCTTGCCGACAGGATTTATCTGCTCGAAAACGGCGAGGTAATCGAGGAAGGCACACATCACGAACTCATGCAGAAAGCCGGCAAATACGCAGAAATATTCACATTGCAAGCCAAGTATTATGTCGCCGCCGGAGAGGAGGTAAGAGCGTAATGAAAAAGAACGAAAAAGCTAAAAAGACAAGACACTCCATTTCCCGCATAATAAAGAACAACCTTTATATGCTGAAATTCGTCGCGAAATATACGCCATCGTACATATTCTGGACGATAGTCAAGGGTGTCGTTTTGGGCTGCATAAACTCGTTTACAGGCGTTATATTCATAAAAATGCTCTTTGACGCCATAGGAGCCCAAAACGCGCAGTTTAAGGACGCGGCGTCTGTCATAGCGATTATGGCGGGCTTTTCTCTCATTACATATTTATTCTATGTTTGGTATAGGAACCGGTATAGTCCCAAAATCCGACAAACTCTGCATTTAAAAATGCAGGAAGTTTTGTTCGACAAGGCGCGCTCTCTCGACCTTGCCTGTTACGACGACCCGAAATTTTACAACGATTTTGTTTGGGCTACAAACGAAAGCGACGGGCGCGCATCCGGCATTATGGATGACATCGGCAATCTGATAGCCCGTATAATAACAACGCTCACGGTAATTGGCGTGCTGCTTACGATAGACATAGCTATTGTAATAATTATTTTGGCCGTTGTCGGGCTTTCGGCAGCAATAGACCTTTGGAGAAAGAAGGTAGAATTCAAGCTGAATAATGAGCTTGTTCCGGAGCAGCGCAAGGCGGATTACATTACCCGCGTTTACTCCCTGCCCGATTATTCGAAGGAGATTCGTTTAAGCCACGCGGGCGAGCTTATGGTTGACGGATATACCGAAACAATTGAACGGCAAAAAAGCATCCGCAAGCGCTTCGGTTTTATAACATATCATATATCTAACTTAATAAATATGCTGAATCTCCTGATTTTCGAAGCCGGAATAAGTATATTGCTTATTTATAAGCTCTTTTCCGGCGATATCCTGCTCGGCGATTTTGCGGCGGGAAATAACGCCGTATGGCAGCTTCACTGGCAGATAAATACTCTCGTCGAGTTTCTCGTTAAATTCCCCGAACACAGTCTTTACATAGAAAAATTCCGCGCCTTCATGGAATATGAGCCGAAAGTCAAAAGCGGCAAAAGGAAAGTCGATGAAATCAAAAGCATCGAGTTCAAAAATGTGTCGTTCAGCTATCCGTCATCGGAAACAGAATCTCTCAAAAACATCGATCTTACGATAAATAAAGGCGAAAAAATAGCGATAGTCGGCTACAACGGCGCGGGCAAAACAACACTTATCAAGCTGCTGCTCCGCCTTTACGACCCGACCGAGGGCGAGGTAAAATTAAACGGCGAAAACCTGTGTGAATATGAAACCGAAAGCTACCGGGAAAAAACCGGCGCGGTTTTTCAGGATTATCAGATATTCGCAGCTTCAATAGCGGAAAATGTCGCCGCCGATATTTACAACCCCGAAAATAAAGAAAAAGTCCTGAAAGCCCTGCATCTCAGCACATTTGACGGCAAATTAGAATCTCTTGAAAAGGGAATTGATACCCAGCTAACCCGCGAATTTTCCGACGAGGGTGTGAACCTCTCCGGCGGCGAAGCGCAAAAAATAGCGATATCGAGAGTTTTCTACCGCGACTGTGAGCTTATTGTCATGGACGAACCCTCCTCCGCCCTTGACCCGATGGCGGAATACGAGCTGAACCAAACAATAATGAATTACGCGCAGGACAAAACCGTCATCTTCATCAGCCACCGCCTCTCAACAACCCGTATGGCGGACAGGATTTATATGCTCGCGGACGGCAGCATAATTGAACAGGGAACGCACGAGGAACTAATGAGCGCCTGCGGAAAATACTCCGAAATGTTCAACCTCCAGGCTGAAAAATACCGGAAGGAACAAATAATTAATGAAATTGAATCTCTCAGCGCGCGTTGTAGCCAAGAACAATCATGACAAAATTGTAAATTCCGACCGATAACACCGATTTTCAAAATTTTTTTTAACATCACTGAAAGGATTGACCCTCCTCAATCGTATTATAAGTGAAGTCACAAAGACGACTTGAAGTTCCAAGGCGACTTTAAGCCGCAAGACGACTTACACTATTTATTAAATGGAGGACAATTTCATGAAAAAACTGTTTTATGCTGCCATTGCAGCGATTTTGGTATTATCTGTCGGAGCTGTCGGAGTATTCGCGGCAGTATCTGATGCTAACGGCAAGAATTACATCGACGCCGACAATGACGGTGTCTGCGATGCCTGCCTTGCCGGCGATGAAGACGGCGACGGAATCTGCGACGACTGCCCCAACGGCGGAGTAAGACCGCAAGACGGTACCGGCAAGCGCAGCGGCGCAAACCGCAGAGCCGAGAATCGGGGAGCCGGATTTGTCGACTCCGACGGCGACGGGATTAGTGACAGCTGTCCCAACGGCGGGGTAAGACCTCTCGACGGCACCGGAAAACACAATGGCAAAGGCGCCGCGAACCGGCAAGCCGGATTCATCGATTCCGACGGCGACGGCATCTGCGACAACAACGCAGACGGCGCATCCTGCCCGCGGGACGGTACAGGCGGCAGGAGAATGGGCGGCAAAAACGGATAAACATTTAAGCGAATAAAAGAGGTATCTATGCGGAGCGAATCGGAAGTTAATCGTGCCGTTGACCTTTATGCGGACACAATAAGACGTGTATGCACGGTCTACCTGAAAAACTATGCTGATACGGAGGATATATTTCAGACGGTGTTTCTGAAGTATATCCTCAGCTCCGTTGTCTTTGAAAGCGATGAACACGAGAAAGCATGGTTTATCCGGGTGACGATTAATTCATGTAAAGACCTTTTGAAAAGCTTTTTCCGTAAAAACACTGTCTCTTTGGATGAAGTAATCCCGCCGAGCGAAGAAATGACCGAGGAACATCGGGAGGTGCTGGAAGCGGTACTCTCATTGCCCGCAAAATACAGGGAAGTGATATATCTTCATTATTATGAGGGCTACTCCGGCGTCGAGATCGCCGAGATGCTGAATAAAAATGTCAATACAATCTATACGCTGCTGAACCGCGCAAAAGAAATGCTGAAAAAAGTTCTGGGAGGTGATGATGATGAATAACAAAATAAAAAACGCCTTTGACAAAGTCCGCGCGGAAGACGAACTTAAGCGGAACACGAAAGATTTTCTTTCGGCGCGCGCGGCAAGAACCGTCAGCCTCCGGCGATTCCAAAGAACGGCGGTCGCGTTTGCCTGCCTTGCGCTTGTGATGCTGAGCTTCGGCGGCTGGCGCTTTTATATGACACCTGTATCTGCTGTCAGCATAGATGTAAATCCCTCGATTGAACTCGGCGTAAATCGTTTTGACAGAGTTGTGGCGGTTGAAGGTTATAACGATGAAGGAATTGACCTTGCAGAATCTGTAAACTTAAAAAACCTGAACTACTCCGACGCGATAGAGACTTTGTTTGCAAGCGAAACGATGCAGTCATATGTTGCGGAAGACGGTCTCGTTTCCATCACCGTAATAGGTACTGACGAGCGGAAAAGCGAAGAAATGATTAGCCGTATCCGTTCCTGCAGCTACGCCGGCTCCCCTGATGTAGAATGCCACAAAGGTAATCGCACGGAGGTAAAAGCAGCCCACGAAGCGGGAATGTCATTCGGAAAATACCGGGCATTTCTGGAAATTAAAGATTTTGACCCCGAAATAACGATAAATGATGTCCAAGAACTGACCATGCGCCAGATGCGTGACCGGATAAACGAACATTCCGGCGAATCGAATAAACACTCAGACAGCAAAGGAGCCGGTGGACACAGCGGCAATATACATCACGGCGGAAATGAAGGAAACCCGGACGGCAGACAAAATCATGGCGGAAATTAAGTTTCGTAAAAAGTGCTGTAAAGCGTCTTCACACGCTTTGATATTGGCGTCATAATATAGTGTTGTTTTCTCAGATTAAGATATGTCAAATAGGATATTATAATAATATAGGGGCTGTATCAAAACTCAAATTTTGTTACAGCCCCTTTTTTTATGAAACCCCGGTTAAAATTCACCCCAAACCTTTGGAAAAACGGCANAAGAAAACAA
>JGI24712J26585_10000190_pt1 | contig 51433 bp, 50 predicted proteins | sample BioPla3DNA2_FD_26585 | JGI IMG/M metagenome (IMG submission 26585) | reverse complement strand
CCCTTTCCGAACACAGAAGTGAAATGCAGTAACGCCGATGGTAGTGCAACGTACGTTTGTGTGAGAGTAGGTAACTGCCAAGCTTCTATTAAACAAAACCGTAGTCCTTTGGATTGCGGTTTTTGCGTTTATAAGCCCCTGTTATTTATTCTTTGATTTCTGCGCTTTATGTAGCGTTCCTTTTATTGTATAGTCACTTTATCTGACAATCTAAGGCGTTTCACATGTTAAAGAATATTCGTTTGGCAACTCAAGACGATCTTGAAGCTATCAATGATATCTACAATTATGAAGTATTAAACGGTATAGCTACCTTTGATATTCACAAGAGATCACTTGATAGTGCCCGTGAGTGGTTTTTATCACATAACACTACTAACCATCCTATCTTTGTATTTCTTCACAAAGGAGAGGTTGTAGCCTACTGTTCTTTATCATCGTACAGAGATAAGGAAGCATTCGAGACTACCTGTGAAATTTCCTTATACGTAAGCAAAGATCACCGTAGCCGTGGTTATGGTCGTATACTTGCAGCTTATACTCTCAGTTACGCACTAAATTGCAATTTAATCCATAATGTAGTGGCAGTAATTACCTCTACTAATCTTGTATCAATAAATCTTTTTCTTTCCTTAGATTTTAATGACGGCGGCACTATTGAATCGTGTGGCCTCAAGTGCGGTAAAAAGCTTGGTATAACCAACCTTTATAAAATCGTAGGATAATCAAGGAGCATCTATGATTGAGTTATTAGATATCATCAAAACACGTCGTTCCATCAGAAAATTCAAACCTGATGCAGTACCACAGGAGCTGATTGAGAAAGTAGTCGAGGCAGGTGCCTACGCAGCCTCTGGTCGCGGCAATCAGTCTCCTGTTATCATTGTCATCGAAAATGAAGATCTAAAAGAAGAGATCTCAAAGCTTAACTCAGAGATCTTCGGTAAGCCTGATTTTGATACCTTCTACAAAGCACCTGTTTATATCCTGGTTGCAGCTGACGCAAGTGCTAATACCTGTGTTTATGATGGTACTTTAGCTCTTGGTAATATGATGCTTGAGGCTCATGCTTTAGGTTTAGGTACATGCTGGATCCATAGAGCAAAAGAATCTATGGAGCATGAGCTTTATAAGGATCTCTTCAGATCATTAGGTATTGAAGGTGAGTATGTAGGTGTAGGTCACCTTGCTCTAGGTTATGCTGACTGTGAACTTCCAAAGGCAGCACCTCGTAAAGAAAACTACGTATACTACGTAAAATAATCTTATCTGCAGCATGTAATATCCTTTCATGCTGCATTTTCGATCATGCATCTTTGCTTGTAAATTATGAGATTGACTTTGAGGTTATCACTAAGCTATTAAAAAAAAACACTGCTTTAATGTCAAATTCCAATTTGCAGATGATAACCAAAAGTGCTCGTCTTGAGAGTCTTGAAGGTGGTGTATAGATGATTGTAACAGAAGATCTCATTTCAAGCCTTCAGGTCAAGTGCTCCTCATGATCTTATGAGTAAGATAGCCGCAACAGATCACTGTATGCTTTAATTCAGCTTATGACTAATCTTAAGAAACAGTAAGCTGCAAATTATAGATTGTGGAAAGGATTTTCGTTCACTCTCAAAAAAAGAGGCTCCATATCATATTAAATATAGAAGCCGCTTTGTATTGTTTAACGGTTATTACCAGATTGAATTTAATTTCATCATCCACAGACAGACAAGGGTAATTGCAATCCAGCATGATAAACCTAGGAAAATAGGTTTAGCACCAGTCTTTACTAAAGCTACGATATTGCAGTTTAAGCCAATGGCAGACATAGCCATCACAATGAAGAATAAGCTGATTTCCTTAGCTGGCTTAAATACGCTTGGATCAACACCGTTGTGTACACATACAGTTGTAATGATAGAAGCAATCAGGAACAGGATAATAAATTTAGGAACAAGCTTTGCAATTCTGATAACAGCTGACTGCTTTGCTACAGAAACCTCATGACGTAATGAGAACATTACTGACAGGCAAAGTGTAATAGGAATGATAGCAAGTGTTCTTGTTAACTTAACAGTAACAGCATGATCAAGAGTACCATGACCTAGGTTAAACATACTATCCCAGGTTGAAGCTGTAGCTGTAACTGATGATGTATCGTTAACTGCAGTACCTGCAAACAGGCCAAATGCATCAGCTGTGTGACTCATACCAAGAGCATCACCTAAATAAGGGAACACTAATGCTGCAACAACGTTGAAGAAGAAGATAACTGCGATAGCCTGACCGATTTCCTCATCGTTTGCGTGAATAACAGGAGCTGCTGCTGCAATTGCTGAACCGCCGCAGATTGAAGAGCCTACACCAATTAAAGTACATAGCTTAGTAGGCATGTTCATTAGTTTACATAGGATGAAGGAAATCAATAGCGATGTGGCAATAGTAGAAAGAATGATAGGAAGTGACTGCTGACCGATAGTTAGGATCACATTTAAGTTAAGACCAAAACCTAACAGTACAACTGCATACTGTAATACATGTTTAGATACAAACTTGATACCAGTCTGTGCCTTACCATGATTACTCCAGAAAAGAGCAACAATCATACCGATTACAATCGCAAAAATAGGTCCACCAACGATAGGGTATATGTTACCAAGAATATATGAAAGGATTGCGATAATCAGGCAAACGATGATGCCGAGTAGATAATTTAGGATCATTTTAAATTCCACTAAACAGGATTAAACCCACGCCATTTTGCAAAAGAGATCGCACAAATATTGTAGCTAAATAGAGCAACTAATTAAAGATCAGAGAGCTTTAAACACGTAAAAATAGTACTTGCCTTTTTTGGTAAATCTCGTGCTAAAATTTAAGGAGTTTTTTTAACAGATAAATTGGAGTAAATCATGATTAAACATATCGTAATGTGGAGATTTAAAGAGGGCACACAGGAGCAACAAAAACAGTTCCTTGAAGGTTTGAAAGGCCTAATGGGTCAGATTGAGGTTTTACGTTCACTGCAGGTTGGCACCAACGTAAATCCAAAAGAAAAATTCGATGCTACTCTAATCTGTGAGTTTGACAATATGGATGATTTAAATTCATATGCAACCGATCCTCGTCATGTAGCAGTAGCTTCAATCTGCCCTTCAATCGCTCTAGAGCGTGTTGCAATCGACTTTGAATTCTAATTTTTTATGCCTGCAATCCTGTCATTATGTTGCAGGCATTTAATAAAATATTTTTAAAACTTCAAAATATTTTTTCTGAAAATCTCCAAATTTTTAAGTTTTAGTAGTCTTGTCTAATTTTTTATCTTCAATTCTTGTCACACGTCAAATACTGCTTTATAAATTAAAGAACGATAAACTGTTTTAGGAAAAATCTCATGATTAATTTTGCAATTATTGGTGCAGGCAGTATTGCCAAAGTTATGGCACATACCATTAAGCTGATGAATAAAGGCGGTGACGAGAGTGTAAATCTATATGCTGTAGCTTCCCGCTCACTTGATAAAGCAAAGGATTTTGCACGTGAATTCAGTATTGAAAAGGCTTATGGATCATATGATGAGCTTTATTGCGACCCTGAGGTTGATTTAGTCTATATCGCAACTCCTCACAATTTCCATTTTGAACAGGCAAAAGCATGTCTTAATCACGGCAAGCATGTTCTTTGTGAAAAAGCCTTTACCGTAAATGCAAAAGAGGCTAAAGAGCTTATCAAGCTTGCTTCTGAGAAAAAACTGCTGCTAGCTGAGGCTATCTGGACCCGCTATCAGCCAATGCGAAAGATCATAAATGATGTGATTGCATCAAATATCGTAGGTCCTGTAACTATGATCACTGCAAATCTTGGTTATTCTATAGCCGAGAAAACCCGTATTATCAAAAAGGATCTGGCAGGTGGCGCGCTACTTGATGTAGGTGTATATCCTATAAACTTTGTGAATATGATTTTAGGCGATCCTACCTCTGTTGATGCTGTATGCATAAAAAATCTTGAGGGGGTGGATGTATCAAATTCTATTACTTTCTCTTATCAGAACACAGCTCAGATGGCTGTTTTATGTTCTAGTGCTCTAGGCGTGTCTGACAGATTCGGTATGATCCACTGCCGTAACGGTTTCATTCAGGTTGATAACATCAATAATCCTCAGGGACTTAAAGTCTTTAATGAGCAGTATCAGCTGATTAAGGAAATTGCCTGCCCAAAGCAGTACACAGGTTATGAATATGAGGTTGCAAGCTGTGTAAGAGCAATTGAGGAAAAGAAGATAGAATGTCCTGAAATGCCTCATGAAAGGACCCTTTATATAATGCAGCTACTTGACTCAATCAGGGCTCAACTAGGTGTTAAATATCCATTTGAATAAATATGGATGATTAAAATGGCTAAAAAATTACTTATTGCTTTAGATGTTTTGCCTCGTCATATCGATTTATTTAAACAGGCAGGCGATCTTCAAATCAGTGTTAAAAAGCAAAGTGAAGTTACAGCTGATGATGTTAAAGATAAAAACATCATTGTAGGTAATGTAAAACCAGCCTTATTAAAAGATGCGAAAGCCCTAGAGTTTTTACAGTTGAATTCAGCTGGTTTTGACAATTACGTAGGTGTATTAGATAAAGATATTAAATTATGTACTGCTGTAGGCTCATTCAGTCCTGCTGTAGGCGAGCATATGCTTGCTATGACCTTTTCTTTAATTCGTCACTTCCATTTATATCGTGATAAGCAGCTGAAAAAAGACTGGTCAGACTGCGGCAAAATCATTTCAGTTGAAGGCTCAACAATTGCTTTATTAGGTTTAGGTGATATCGGCAGAAGCTATGCTCGTAAGGTAAAAGCACTAGGTGCTGCAAAGGTAATTGGCGTTCGTCGTAATGTAAATGACAAACCTGATTATATCGATGAGATGTACACTCTTGATGAACTTGATAAAGTTCTTCCTCAGTCTGATATCGTGGCAATGGTTCTACCAAGCTGCAAACAGACTGTTCAGCTTGTTGATAAGAAATTCCTGTCTATGATGAAGACAGGTGCCTACCTTATCAACGTAGGAAGAGGCGATGCTATCAATCAGGACGATTTATTAGAGGCACTGCGCTCTGATAAGCTCTCAGGTGCTGCTCTTGATGTAACCGTGCCTGAGCCACTAAATCAAGACAGCCCACTTTGGAGCGAGCCAAAACTTTTATTAACCCCTCATGTAGCAGGCGGGTTCTTCCTGCAGGAGACTACAGAACGTGTTATCAAGATTGCGGCAAATAACGTCAAAGCTTATTTAAATAATGAGCCATTGAAAAACGAAGAAGACCATTAAGCTAATTTATAGAGGCAGGTATTATGGAATACATTGATTTTGGTCCTAATAAGACAAAGGTCTCAAAAGTCATTTTGGGCTGTATGAGGATCCCAAGCAAGTCTTTTGAGGATGTTGTGTCTTTACTGGATGTAGCAAAAGACAGCGGCATTAACTTTTTGGATATAGCTGACTGCTATTCAAACGGAAAGGCTGAGAGTTTACTAGGTGAAGCTCTCAAAGGAAAGAGCAGCTATAGAGATTCATTCTTTATTCAAAGTAAGTGTGGCATCAATAAAGATGATGATGGCATCACTTATTTTGATTTCTCAAAAGAGCACATCATTAAGTCTGTTGAGGGCAGTTTAAAGAGACTGCGTACCGATCGCCTTGACTGCCTGCTTTTACATCGTCCTGATGCACTGATGGATCCTGCTGAGGTAGGGGAGGCCTTTAACACTCTAAGACGTGACGGCAAAGTTTTAAACTTTGGTGTTAGCAATATGAATCCAATGCAGATCCGCCTTTTAAAGAGCGGTCTTGATTGTGAACTTTGTACAAACCAGGTTCAGATGAGTATCTGCCATACTCCAATGCTTGATTCTGGATTTAATGCAAATATGACAAATAATGCTTCAGTTAATCATGATGGCTCTATCCTTGAGTATTGCCGTTTAAAGAAGATGGTAATTCAAGCCTGGTCTGTATTACAGTACGGTTTCTTTCAAGGTGTGTTTGTAGGCTCTCCTTTATATCTTAAATTGAATTCTGTTTTAGACAGAATTGCAACAGAGCAGGGGGTAACATCGCAGGCTGTTGCCATTGCTTGGGTATTGCGCTATTCACCTTTAATGCAGGCTGTCATCGGTACTACCAATCCTCACCGAGTGATGGCATGTGCTAAAGCATGTGATGTTCAGCTAAGTCGTAAGCAGTGGTACGAGTTATACCTCGCATCCGGAAATGATTTGCCTTAACTCTCATTTTTTTAATGCGCTTCTGTAAAAGTTAGAAGCGCATATACTTATCACAATAAAATCCTTTCTAAATTTTCTGTTTGCTCTATATTTATAAATGGTGGAGAATATCGTATAAATTGAATTTTTATAAAAACATATAGAACCTTGTTGGAAGCTCATGAAAAAGAATATTTTGGTCATTACTCTGGCTGTAATGGTATCTTTCTCTGGAATAACTCACGCAAAAAACACTTCTGTGACCACTGAATATCAGAACCTCTTACTTGAGGATGACAATTCAGTAAAACAGGCTTTATTATCTGAAAAAATGAAGCCTTATTCATGGACACCTCATTTTAAGGAAACCTCAACATTTGAGGAAGTGATGAATTATGAGGGCATTAAGGATTTTGCAAAACTGATTTTTCCAATAAAAAATAAGGGCGATGAAAAGACTCAGCTAAGAGATCTTTTTAAACTCATGCCACTGCATCACAATGTAAATCCAAATGAAACACTAGAGAGTGTAGAGTATCTTGCAAATACCACAGATTGGGGGTTACAGGCTTTTTATAGGATTTATCCTACAGACAAGAGTGTGGATATAAACGGAAAAGTAATAGAACATAAGAATGTTGGAGTGTTCTATTTTAGAGGCAAGGCTGATGCACCTTATGCTGTGATTGTATCTGGTGGCTACTCCTATCAGAGCATCTTACATGAAGGTTTTCCTCTNGCTCTTGAGCTTATTAAAAAAGGATACAACGTCTTTGTATTGTCTAATTCAACCTTGAATATCACTCAGTCTACAAGAGATCTTACACAGGCAATTAACTTTATCCATAAGAATGCAGCAATCCTGCATGTCGATCCTAACAGTTATTCATTATGGGGATATTCACAAGGTGCTCAAGCTATTGTGAATCTGATGCATAAGGTTGGCAGAAACTCTTTTATCGATAAGCTTGAAGCTAAACCTAATATGAATGCTTTTATCTATCCATTACGTTACTACGTAAAAGCAAATGATGTGCCTTCAGCTTTTGTTATAGGCGAGGAAGATCAGATTGTAAATCTTACAATTTTAAAATCGGCTGAAGCTGATTTTAAGAAGCTGAATCTGCGATCACTATTTATTACTATTCCAGGTTACGGTCATGGATTTGGTTTAGGTGCAAGTATCAATGTTGATGATAGCCCTGAGTGGGTAAATAAAATTACAGATTTCTGGAAGAATAATACTGCAAATCCAATCTTGAAGTCCTTTGCAGGTAAGTGAGAGAACTAGCTTTTAGAAGAAGAATAAACAAAGGGTAAACCATTAGGTTTACCCTTATTCGTTACAAATCTAGTGATAGATTTTAGCTAGTGCACACAAGCATCTAGACTAATTCAGCCATGTCTTACGACAAAGGTGCGTGATTAGTAAAGTCTTGTATGGCGCGCATTTTCGCGGGCCAACTTTTTGGCGTGGCGCTTAATTGCAGAAGCTTTTGCACGTTTACGTACAGTTGTTGGCTTCTCGTAGAATTCACGAGCTCTTACATCGGCTAAGATACCGGCTTTTTCGCAAGAGCGCTTGAAACGTCTTAAGGCAACGTCAAATGGCTCGTTCTCACGTACTTTAATGACTGGCATGTGGAAAACCACCTCACTTATTAATTTCCAATGTCAAAGACAATAGGTCTCTGACGGTAAAAAACAGAGCCGATTATACATAAAAATGCTATTTATGTAAATAAAGAAAGTCGATTGTGAGCGATTTTTGCTCATAATTAATACATGCTTAACACAAGTATTATTTTATTAGTGCAGATAATTAGTTAGCCATCAGAAGTTTTGAAACTAGAGTACCTAAATAACAGAAGATTAAAGCTGTTACTATGTTTAAAAAGAGGTTTAACCCTGCTGCAATGAATCTTTGATTTTCAATTAAGGTTAAAGTATCAAAACTAAAGGTTGAGAAGGTGGTAAGTCCGCCTAAAAGGCCTGCTGTTAAAAATGATTTAAGATTTGGATTTGATGTTATTAAAGGCAGAGTAAGAAATATACCTATTAAAAAGGAGCCTATAACATTTACTAAAAGAGTTGCAAATGGAAAGAATAGCAGTGTAGGAAACTTACTGATAAAAATACCTGTAAGAGCGCGTAAAATTGCACCTAAAAAGCCACCTAAGCCTACACTTAAAAGATTAGTTATCATTTTAAATCTCCTTTTGTATAATTTAGCATAGTTTTATTTATAGGAGCAAAAAGTGTTAGCTTTATTACAGAGAGTTAATTATGCAAAAGTAGTGATAGATGGTGCTGTTAACGGTCAGATTGATAAAGGCATTCTTGCATTTATAGGCTTTGAAAAGGGAGACGATGAGGCTATGGCAAAGAAGCTTTTTGACAAGATGTTAAAATACCGTATGTTCTATGATGAGAACGAAAAACTTAATTTAAATGTAGAACAGGTAGATGGCAACATTCTATTAGTCTCACAATTTACACTTGCAGCTAACACCAAAGCAGGCAACAGACCAAGCTTTGATCCTGCACTCCCACCTGATGAGGCTTTGGTTTTATACGAGAAGTTCTGCAAATACGCCAAAGAGAAATTACCAAAGGTTCAGGAAGGTATTTTTGGCGCTGATATGAAAGTATCTCTAGAGAACGATGGTCCTGTAACTTTTATTCTAAGAGTTTAGATTTAGTAAGCAACATTAGTTAATGTCTGCTAAAATGAACCGTTAAATTTTTAAAGGTTAGAAAATGCGAATCTTAGGTATAGAAAGCTCTTGTGATGAAACCGGTGTTGCAATTTATGATGACAAGGAAGGTCTGATTGCGCACGCACTTCACACCCAAATTCCTATGCATGCTCAATACGGTGGCGTAGTACCAGAGCTTGCATCTCGCGACCATATTAAAAGAGTGGTTCCTCTTGTTAATATCGCCCTTGAAAAAGCTAACATGCAATTAAAAGATCTATGCGCAATTGCCTATACTGCAGGCCCAGGCCTTATCGGTGCGCTTTTATCAGGCGCTATGGAGGCAAGTGCATTAGCTTATGGTCTGTCAATTCCATGTGTACCTGTACACCATATGGAAGGACATCTTCTAGCACCTATGCTTGAGGATGAAAAGCCAGAGTTTCCTTTTGTGGCACTTTTAATTTCTGGTGGCCATACCTTACTTATAAAAGTATCAAAACCAGGCTGCTACGAGATTTTAGGTCAGTCTGTAGATGATGCTGCAGGCGAGGCTTTTGATAAGACTGCTAAACTTTTAGGTATTCCATATCCAGGCGGTCCTGGCCTTGAAAAGCTAGCAGCAAATGGTCGTGAGGGAGTATTTAATTTCCCAAGACCTATGATTAAAAATCCAAATTGCGATTTTAGTTTTGCAGGTTTAAAGACAGCTGTTCTAAATGCTACCTTAGCTCATAAAGATGATCTTGAAGAGGTTAAGGCTGATATTGCCAAAGGCTTTACTCAGGCTATGGCAGATACTCTTGAGAATAAGTGCAAAAGAGCATTAAAGCAGACCAGGTTAAAAACTCTTGTTGTAGCAGGTGGTGTATCTGCTAACAACGATATCCGTAGCCGCTTGATTGAGCTTATGAATAGTATTCATGGTAAAGCATTTTTTGCACGCCGTGAGTTTTGCACCGATAATGCTGCAATGATTGCTCAAGTTGGTATGCTGCGCTTTAAAGCAGGACAAATAGGTGATTATACCGTAAAGGTGCATCCACGCTGGGCTTTAAGCGAGCTTAAGGCTTTGTAATGGATAAGATTTTTGTTAAGGGTTTAAAAGTCGTTTGTATTATTGGTATACTCGATTTTGAAAGAACAACTCCACAGCCTTTAATAGTTGATATTATGCTTGAAAAAGACTTAAAGGAATGTGGTGTTACAGGCTGTCTTGAAAAGAGCATTAACTATGCTGCTTTATCAGAGCGTGTAAAATCTTATATCATTGATAGAAAAGCAAGACTTCTTGAAGAATTAGGCGTTGAACTTTGTGATTTAATCCTAGAAGAGTTTAAGCCAGAAAAAGTTACGATAACATTGAACAAACCTCAGGCAGTTGCCGATACTGCAGGTGTCGGAGTAGAGATAAGTAAAGAAATTGGAGATAAAAATGTCAACTAGAGTGTACCTTGGCGTAGGTTCAAATTTAAATTGTGAAAATGCGTTAAGATTTGCTGTTGCAAAGATTGGTCCATTGTTTAAGAATTTTGCAAAATCCTCAGTCTGGATAAGCCATCCAGTCCGCCAGGGCGAGCCTGATTACTACAATATGGTATTAGGTGGTGATACAGAGGCAAGTTTAGAAGATCTTTATGCATGCCTTCAGAAGGTAGAGCAGTTAGCAGGTTCTGAGTTAATGTTTAACAACGGCACTAACTTTGGCGTAAAGCGTCGTCTTGATATCGATATTCTGGTATTTGGTGATACTGTAACTACTACTCCATGCAAGTTACCACGTCATGACATTCAGGATTACCCATTTGTATTATGCCCCCTATGTGAGCTTGATGCAGATTTAGTACACCCACTACTAAATGTTAAAGTAGGTGAGCTATGGCAGGAAATGGAACCTCGCCTACCAGAAAACAGACGTGTTACTAAGACCTCAGTTGACTGGTCAGTTGAAGCTCCTCAGTGGCACAACGTTAAGGACTAATAATAAAAATGACTTTATTGCATGTTTTAGTGTTGGCACTTATTCAGGGCTTAACTGAGTTTCTGCCAGTCTCTTCAAGTGCTCATTTAATTTTTCCTTCAAAGATTTTAGGATGGGAAGATCAGGGCATTGCATTTGATGTTGCCGTTCACTTTGGAACCCTTTTAGCTGTAGTACTCTACTATCTTGCCGATCTGGTAAAGATTGGTACCTACACAATTGAAGCATGCATTAAATTCAAGCNNACTCCAATTGCCCGTATTGGCTTTTGCGTAATTATCGCTACCATCCCTGCATGTGTTGCAGGTTTATTCTTTGAGAAGGCAGTCTCCTCATCAATTCGTGAATCTATTGATGTTATTGCTTATGCCACCATTTTCTTTGGTTTGCTTTTAGGTCTTGCCTCTTATGTAAACAGAAGAATGGTATGGCGTAATATTGATACAGTAAAAGGTGCACGTCACGATTCTTTACGTAACCTGACCTACTCTCAGGCTGTAGTTATTGGTCTTGCTCAGGCCATCGCTTTAATTCCTGGTACATCACGCTCGGGTATTACTTTAACAGCAGGCCTGTTCTTAGGTATGAAATCAGAGGCTGCAGCACGCTTTAGCTTCCTGTTATCAATTCCTATTATCCTTGCATCAGCTTTCTTTGAAGTAATTAAGCTATATAAAGAGCAGACACTTGAGCTTCAGTGGGTTAACCTAATCCTAGGTGCCTTTATCTCCTTCATTGTTGCTCTAATCGTAATTCATCTGTTCTTAAAGTACATCTCAAAATCAGGTATGGCTGCCTTTGTTATTTACAGAGTAATTTTAGGCGCATTACTTCTGTGGATGTTCTAGTCAGAAAATATTAAAGGCAAACAAATCTGTTTGCCTTTAATCACGTTAAAAGTTCTGATATTTTCTCTATTTTTAAAATCTAAGCTTTTTTTCAAGCTTAACATATAAGTGAAAAGCTATTCTTCAAAACCATTTGGCTCAAACTCGTACTGCTGAGCAAATTTAACCTTAAAGAAGCCTTGAGTTACAGGTACATTATTCTGAGGCTTTCTTACATAGGTCATATCTTTAGCTTTTAAAAGGGCTGGTTTTTCATTACTGCTGTCATTAAGCTCATCAAGAGGAACAGTCTTTAAATACTCATCTACAAGTTCAACTCGTTTTTTACTCATTTGAGCTTTGATGTCAGCACCTGTAAATCCCTGCTCTACAAATTCCTTTGCTTTGACAGTCTGACAGATGGCAAAGCAGGCTAGGAAGTATTCAGAGCGCAGAAAAGGTCTGTTCTCAAAACCAAGACGACCTAAGAAATCGCACTTGCAGCAAAGAGCAAATGGTTTGACTCTCTCAGGCTTTCTCCAGGCATCAAGCTTATCAAAAAGATTGACGATACCTAAAGCTCCTTTTCTGTACAGATGATGCATCTCAGAGTGATAGAGCACTACAAGATGAGCAAACTGCTCATAATCTGCAGGTACTTTAAGTCTCTGACATAAACAGCGCAGTGGTTTTAAGCCTAGCTCATTATGGATGCGGTGATGAGGCCATAGGATGGTTGGAGTTTCACCTTTACCTAAATCATGACAGAGCATGGCAAAGCGTGTAACAGGATCACAGGTCTCTTTTGAAATGATATTTAAGGTCATACAGGTGTGGATACCTGAATCGATTTCAGGATGCCATTTTATAGGACCTGGTACACCAAAGAGCTTGTTAATTTCTGGTAGCACTTCAGAGAGTGCATCCGCCTCACGCAGAGCTAAAATGAATCTTTCAGGGTTATCTGTTTTTAAAGCCTTTTCAAGCTCTAAAAACACTCTTTCAGGAGTAAGAGTCTTAAGCTCTCCAGAATGGGCAATCTCTCGCATTAAAGACATGGTTTCAGGAGCGATACTAAAACCTAATGAGAAGAGCTTTGCATAGAATCTTGCGACACGAAGTACACGTAGAGGATCTTCAACAAAAGCCTCTGATACATGACGGAGTACCTTGTTTTTTAAATCGTCTTGACCATGAAAAGGATCGGAAATGTTACCTTTCTCATCCATTGCCATAGCGTTTATGGTCAGATCACGGCGCTTTAAATCCTCTTCTAAAGTGATGTTTGGATTAAAATCGCAGTTAAAACCAAGATAACCCTGACCGTTTTTTCTTTCAGTACGGGCAAGAGCGTATTCTTCATGAGTTTTAGGATGCAGAAATACAGGGAAGTCTTTGCCGACCTGGCTGTAACCTAGTGCTTTCATTTCATCTACACTAGATCCTACAACGACATAGTCCCTATCTGAATTATCTATGCCTAAAAGTTTGTCTCTTAGGGCTCCGCCTACTAAATATACCTGCATTCTTATAAAGCTCCATTTTGCTTTATTATAAATTAGTTAACAGTTTTTTAGACAGAAAAATCTCAAAAGCCGACAATTTTCATATATTTTCCTGAAAAATTAAAAAAACAGGCAGTATTCTTTTAATTTACTCAAAAATAAAGAGTGCTTATATCTACAAATACAGGCAAGTTAGCAGTTTTATTATCTATTTGGCACTATAATTGCTTTAATCTTAGTGTCAAAAAATAAATAAAGGATATTAAGTCTTTTGCAGGTAGGTTTTAAAAATGAGAAAACTAAATAAAATTAAGTATCTGATTGTAGCAATGGCACTGCTTTCAACAAGTGCTTTTGCCCAAATAAGATATGCTACCTCTATTACTCCAAACGCTAAGAATCTGTGGTCAACAAAGTCAAACCGTATGACCTGTTCTTTGTATTATGAAATCACAGATTACGGTTATGCCAATTTTCTGACATACTCTGGCAGAAATTTAAAATCAGCACTTATTATTCATCCAAAACTTGGTATCGGACAGGCAAGTGTAATGCGCTTTGTGGCCGCAAAACCTGACTGGTATTCAAACAGTAAGGAAAAGCTTTTAGGTAAGATTGACTTATATCCTGGATTTAACCCATATATTGGCCCTACACTTTCATGGAAGATCTTAGCAAACCTTGATGTTGGCAATCAGATTTTAATGCCATATTTAGATGATAAACTTGCAAGTGGACAGAATATCATTCCTGCAATAAGCCCGCTAGGCTTTAAGGCAGCTTATAAAAAGTATTTATCCTGCCAGGAGCAGTTAATCAGAGTTAACTTCAATGACATCAAGATGATGCCACTTGTATTCAAGTTAAAATCAAGCAAGCTTACAGCAAAATCAGAGCAGTCATTTAATGAGCAGCTTGAGTACTTAAAGTATGACAAGTCTATTAGCAATATCACCATCCGTGCCTATGCATACGATATGAAGGTAAATGCTGACAATATTACCTTAGCAAAGGAAAGAGCACAGGCTTTAAAGCAGGCGTATGTTGATATCGGTATTGATGAGAACATCATTAAGATAGTTCCGTTTAACAGCCTGACTTTAAATACCAAAGAGGAAAATCCTATTGCCGATNAGTCAGTAACAGCAAGAAATGCAATGATTTCACTGCAGCGTGATACTGCACTTATAAACAAAGATCTTGAAGTTGAGGTACCTGATGTTGGTGCCGACAGTGTTCGTTAAAATTAAGATAACTATAAGAATAAAAACAACATGGGACGATTTATGAGCAAAAAGGCCAAAAACTCCAAAGGGGTTATAAAGTTTGTAAAAGAGAACCAGACACTGATTGCTGTATCCTCATTATTTGCAACCTTTGTGCTAGGCTCCTATCTGCTTGTAGCAGGGTATATGAATTACTCGTCTGCTACTCGCGAGACTTATGTGGTATCAGGTCTTCGTGCTCTTGAGGATGGAAATTACCATAAAGCTCAGTCCTACTTTTTAAAATCCACTCATCAAGGTGCAATTGAGGCTTATCCGCTTTTAGCCTGGATATGCGCACGTACCGGTAACTTCACTAAAGCTCTTGAGTATTCAAGAGACTGTGCAAAACATCGCGGCTGTAAAGGCTCAAATGAGGTAATGGGCTATCTTGCCTTATTAGGTTATGGCAATGCTCAGGGCGCAGGCTCTGCCATCTTCTATTTTAATGAGTCACTAAAAGATTATGACGAGAGTGAGCTTGTAGGTCAGAACCCTCTTTTGAGAATGTACGAGAATGCAGTTAATTATTGCATGAGCACGCAGGATTACATCCGTCTTGTAAATGAGGCAAAATTAAAAGGCTCAAAGATTGCACTGCTGCTTCAGGGGGATATCGATTTTTTAGGTGAAAATCAGGCTCTATTCCCATTTAGTGCTCTAAAGCTCTGGACTAATGCTCAAAAAGCCCATGTTAAGGGCGCTACAAGCAGACTTGCAGGTCTTTACTGGCATGGGTATGGCGTTAAAAGAGATGTCATCTCCGCAATTTCCATGTATGAGTCAGGTGTTGAAGATGGCGATCCGGTAGCTGCTTATTCACTTGGCTTAATCAAATTAAGACAGGGAGATAAAAAGTCCTTTTCAGAGGGTATGAGTCTTATTAAGGCTGCTGCAAAAGAAGGTTATGGCCCTGCACTTAGTGCCATTGGTGTAATTGCTCTAGCTAACAACATGGATAGCAGAAAGATTGGTGAGGCATCAGCTGATATCTTCAAGCAGGCATATGACAAGGGAGATTCAACAGGTGCCATTCTTTACTCATTTATGATGCTAAATGGCGTTGGTGTACAAAAGAACAGAACTAAAGCCTTCTCAATTTTATATGATTTAAAGAATCGTAAGGTAGATAGCGTAGATGGTGTACTAAGATACTTTACCTTCACTAAAGATGTGGATACAGCAAAGCTTTTAAAGCAGGCTATCATGCTGTGCAAATCAATTTACTTTGGTGAGGTTACCTTTGAAGATGGCGCACCTGAGGCTCATGCCTATAAGGTAAAAGGAACACCTGACACTCATAGCTACTATACAGCTATGAACAAGGATAATCAGTCTTTTACAGATGATGTTAAAAATAAAATCGGTGGTAACTACGTAGAGAATTTTGATGATCCTAAGGAAGTTACCATTGACGGTGAGAATCTGGTATATCCTGAGCTCTATCAGATCTTAGAGATGTATAACCCAACTACAGGCGCAAAGCCATTTTTACCTAAACTAGTATTAAAACTTGACGTGGCAATGCCAACTCTGCCACCTAACTATGATAAATACAATTTCGATCTTGATGAAATTCAAGCAAAACTATAAACTAATGCTAGTTTAAAATATCGATATTTATATTATGCTATTGAAAAATCATGTACATTCAATAGCATACTATTAGCTAATTATGTACGAGAAGTATTTTTCATTAGACGAGTTACCTTTTGACGGCTTAACTGAAAGCCGTTTTTATTATGTAGGTAACTGTCAGCATCAGGCTTTAGAGTTATTAACTAATAACCTCTCAAGAAACGGCTCTATCTGTGTACTCTCAGGTCCGTCAGGATCAGGAAAAACCACATTAGTTCGTATGCTTATCCGTTCTCTTCCAAAGCGCATGCGCATCATTGCCATTGATGATCCTCGTCTTAATGAGCATATGCTTCTTGCCACCATTCTAAGAGCAAGTGGTGTTGTAGCCACATCCTTTGAATCCATTGCTGAGCTTACACTTAAGCTTAGAAAATTATTAGAGCACTCAGTTGAGTCTGGCATTGTAACTACCGTGATCTGCGATGAGGCTCAGGGCCTTTCTGATGATGTAATTGAGCAGATAAGACTAATATCAAACATCAAAGGCTCTCTTGGTAAGATGATTAACTTTCTGCTGGTTGGCCAGGAAGATCTGATTTCAAATATTCAAAAGCCAATGCATAAGATGTTCTGGGGGCGTGTAAAAGCCTTTGCCTCTATCAAAGCTCTAAAGCGAGATGAGGTACAGGCATATGTAACCTTCAGAATGCAGATTGCAGGATGTCATGATCCAATCTTTACAAACAGAGCCATAAGCGCTTTATACAAGAGTACAGGTGGTCTGCCACGTCTAATTAACTCAATTGCCGACAGAGCGCTTTGCATTGCCTTTGAGGCACAGAAAAAATACGTATCATCATCAATGGTGAAAAAAGCCACCAAGGTGGTACGTTACGAGAGAAGCTTATTTGTATTAGGCTTTAAATCATTTATTAAAGACTGTCTTTTAACAGTCTTTGCCAAAATTCCTTTAATGCTATTAGGTATGGCCATAAGTGTGGGTATATTTTCTCTTGCCTATTTTTATCTGCCACACAGGCTTGATTCTCAGTCACTTACATCACTAGTTCAAAAGGACAGATTTGTAGAAAGCGAGTATGACAAGGCTCTAAAAAAGCTGTTACCTGCAAGCTCAAAAGAGAGTAAAGAGCTCTATCTTTTCAATGAGAGTGTAAATCAGAGCCTGTTTCTTTCAGATTCTTTAAACACTTTAATTAAAGTCTGGGGATATAAAAGAGCTGATGGCAGCAAGGCAACATGCAATGATTTAGATAAGGTAAATCTAAAGTGCACCACCATACAAGGAGAGCTCTCTCTTTTAAAACTTATCAACAGACCTTCGGTACTTTTAATGCGTTCAGATAAGATGGTGCCATATTATGCACTTATTAAAAGTATCAATGATAAAGAGAGTGAAATCATTCTAGGTGATAAGCTCTGGAGAGTGAAGACAGCCTACATTGAGAAGTACTTTGATGGTGAGTTTACCTTCATAAGCTATAAGGTGAATGACGATTTATCAAAAGCATTTGATGATATTAAAACAGATAACTACAAAAAATCTCTTTTAAGAATTCAAAAAGCTCTAGGTGAGAGCCTAGAAAGCAGCCTTTCAAATAAAAAGGATTTAATTGCCTCCTACAAAGCATTTTCATCTAAAAACGATGAAGACATTGCCAATGCTCTAATTGATAATGCTCTGAATAAAGGAGCTTATCTTGAGAAATAAGAATCTAAAAGCCTATGAGAAAAAGCTTTTGCAGGGTATGGGATTTACTCCTAAAAAGGCTTTTAAAATCGTGCTCTTTTCCATGATGTTTTCATCTCTTGGCTTATCATTCTTTGCCTTCTGTTTAGACTATTCATTTTATCAGGCTACAAATGATGTAAAAACAAAGATTGTAGATACCCTAAAAGGTGTAAGCTCTTTATACTCAGAAAATGACGATGCAAAAGATTATGTAATTAAAAAAGAGCCTTTAAATTTTAAAAATCTAAAAGATCTTGGACCACGTGATCTTGATTTAAACAGAGCTAAAAAACTTGTTGAAGTATCTGGTCAGAAAAGAAAAGTAACTGAAAACTATTCAGAGATTAGATTTGTAGAAAAGACATCAAAAAACATTAAGTCAAAAGAAAAACCATCAAAATAAGCTGATTAAATAAATCTAAAATCACGCCAAAAAACTGCTGTATCAAGCTTAAAATCTACCACAAAAGCCATTTTTAATCCAGAAATAGAAAATTTCAGGCAAAAAAAATCACCACCATAAGGTGATGATTTTTCGTAGCCTTCAAAGCCTTTTTTGTGCTTCTGATATCCGGCCTTCTGAGCTTTCTTTCTGTCCGTAAAGACTGCAGGTTTGTTAAACTCTGCTACGTGCATCTGCACAAAGTTTCTGTTTTTTACTGTTTTCTTTTTCATTTTTAACCTCTTTTGTTAATAAAATATACAAATCTGATTTTAGCAGAATAAAAGTATTAAGAAGCATTGGAAATGAATAATAATTATCAATACCATATTTAAAGAAATGGCTTTATTAAGAGAGGCGCGTATGGAAAAGACAACTGATGCAGAGACTAAAAACAAATAGCAAATTTGCTATCAATAGAAAGGCAGATAAACCTAACTGTCCTACAGATACAGAAAAACCAGCTACAGCTGGTTTTTCAACATTGTATTCTTTACTAGAAGCGGTTTAGTTTCTTTTTTCTGTTAGGTCTTGGAATGAATACACAGATGATACCTAAGATTGCACCGCATAAAGCAATAACTGCACCTTGCATCCACCAGCGCATCTGCATATCAAGCTCTTTAGTCTCAAGCTTGTCAGCATAGGTTCTTCTTGAGGAATCAAGCTCTTCAATCTGAGTATTCTGCTTTGATACAGTCTCTTTTAACTGCTCGTTTTCTTTTTCTAATTTCTCAAGCTTTGCTTTAGCAACCTGGTAATCGTGAGCAATGATAGAGTCATAGTTCTCTAAACGGTTTTTAAGATCATCAATCTGACCTTTTAACTCATCTTCTTTTGCTTTACCGCAAGGCTCCACCTGAAGATCACGAGTCTGCATCCATAACTGTTTCTGACCATTGTTTACAAGGGCGAATTTCTTGTCTTTTGACAGCTTTACAAACTCAAGTTTATCGCCAACATGAGCAATACCTACAATTCTGCATTGTGTGCTAGCACATGAGCGTTGCCATACATTAGCTGCATCTGATACGTATAAAGAATCGCCAACCTGTGCATTCTCAACTGAAGCTGGTTTTGCAACCTTGATAACAGCATTGTCGCTATTTTTTGCACCATTATCAGCAGTTTCGTTCTCAGCTGCTGTAACCTTCACTGCATTATTGTCCTCAAGAGCAATACTCTGATTTGCCATTACTAAAAATGAGCCAATAAGAGTAGCTTTAGAAAGTGTTTTAAGTAAATTCACTTTTAAATCCTTGTTTAAATAATTTTAATTGCTAAATTCTAGCACACTAATGAGTTTTAAAAAGTAAAAGCCTTGAATTTACTTTGATTTGTATGACAAAACTGCCATTTTGTTTATCAAAATCTAAATTTCTAAAAATTGAAGGCTAAGTTACTTAACCATTGTTCTGAAATGGTTATTTTAGTTAATTTATATTTTTTGTGAGAATCCCTTGATACAACTAGTATAAAATCGCCTATTATGAGGATGAATATGGAGTAATTACTATGCGCAATAAAGAGATAGAGCTTAAATTTGGATTAGAAGGTCCTGTAAATAACCTTTTTGAGATTTTTTCTAATATAGGTACTGTAAGTAACCCTAAAGTGCAGCATCTTGATAATACCTATTTTGATACTGATACTAAGGATTTATTCAATATACGTGCAGGTTTGCGCATCCGCCATGCCGATGACTTCAGCGAACAGACTTTAAAGGTTAAAGGCGAGAATATAGGCGGTTTACATCGTCGCAGTGAGTATAATCTGCCAATTGAAAAGGATGTAACCATCCCACAGCTGCAGAAGTTTCCAAAAGAAGCTTTCCCTGAGAATTTCGATGTAGACGATATTCAGGAGAGACTATCCTCTGTATGCAGAATTAACTTCACCCGTCAACTCTTTACTCTAGAGCTTTTAGACAGCGAATTTGAAGTTGCCCATGACAGCGGGTTTATCAGTGTCGAAGGTCATGAGTCATATCCAATCAACGAGCTTGAGATTGAGCTTAAAAAGACTCAGGTTGAAAATGAGGATCTTTTAAATCTGTTCTCAATTTTATGCAACAATCTTGCTACAAACGATTTGCCTTTGCTTCTTGAGCCATTTTCAAAGATGCACAGGGCATCACTGCTTAAAAAGAACTCCTCAAGGGTTTTAGATTTATCCTCATTTGAAACTAAAGGCACTACCGTAGATTATGTAAAAAATCTTGTAATAAGCTTTGAACAGCTTTACGGATACTTTGTGGTAAATAAAGAGAGCACAACCTTCTCACTATTTACCTGCGCACTAAAAGATCTGATTGAGGCTCTAAAGCTGTTGCGCCGCAGAAATCTTCCTGCATTTATAAAGGGTCAGAATGAGCCTGTAGAGTATCAGGGAGATTTAAAAATCATTATCCGTCTTCTAAAGACATTCTATAAGGCCTGCGCCCGCAATCAGAAGAAACTCTTTAAAGCTCAGATTAGAGGATACGTGCAGGAGATTGACAGTATCTTTAAGGCTATAAGATTAGTTGAGCAGAATACCAAGATGTTCTTAATTCCATTGAAGCTAAGACTATTACTATCTTTACTTGCAAACTGATAGAGTTTGCAAAACATGAGCAGATACTATGAATTTTGATATCAGACCTGATCTTAAAAACGGCTATCAGTTAGTAGAGATCTTAAAAAAAGAAGCTGATAACCAGTACGAAAGATTAAAAAATAAGTTAACAGCTGAGCAGTTTTCAGTATTTGATAAGCGTCCTGAGTTTAAATATGTAATAGCATTATCAGACTTTGTAGCTAACACCATCTTCAGTTATCCTGATGTTTGCGCAAAGTTAGTAACAGACGGTGCTTTAGATTCAGACACCTTTTCAATCGACTCAAAAGATGCTGTAAACACCTATATTGAAGAGAAGCTCTCTGATTTTGAATTTAAAAAGCGTTTAAGAATACTGCGCCGTACCCGTGCTATGGTTATAGCATGGCGTGATTTAACAGGTGTAGCTGATATCGAGGAGATCTTCAAATCCCTGTCAAATCTTGCAGAGAACATCGTTATACGTACAATTCAGGTTGTAAGAGCTCAGATTGTTCAGGCCTATGGTGATGCTTTTGATGAGGATGCCTACCCAATGCCCCTTTTAACCTTAGGTATGGGTAAATTAGGCGGTGGAGAGTTAAACTTCTCATCAGATATCGATTTAATCTTTGCCTATCCTCAGGATGGTCAGACAACAGGCAGTGCCCGTTCTCTTACTAATCGTGAGTTCTTCTCACGCATTGTACAGAGAGTTGCTAACATGCTCTCTGACATGACAGTAGACACCTTCTGCTACAGAGTTGATTTACGTTTGAGACCTTTTGGCGATGCCGGCACCATCGTAAACTCATTTGACGGTCTTCAGGCATATTATGAAACTCAGGGTAGAACCTGGGAGAGATATGCTCTTGTAAAGGCAAAGCTTTTAGGTGATGAATCTTACTACTCACACTATGGCGCAGAGTTTATCGATCTCTTACGTCCATTTGTCTACAGACGTTATCTTGATTATGGTGCAGTGCAGTCTTTAAGAAAGTTAAAGCACATGATTGAGTCTGAGGTTCGTCGTCGTGCCTTAAAGAACAATTTCAAATTAGGTCAGGGCGGTATCCGTGAGGTTGAGTTTATCGCTCAGGTATTCGAGTTGATGCGTGGCGGACGCTATATCGAGCTTCGNGAACGCTCATTAAGACTTACTCTAAAGAATATTGCCAATCTTGATCTGATACCAAAGGATGTGTGCAAGGCNCTTGATTCGTGTTACGTCTTTTTAAGACGTACAGAGAATGTAATTCAGGAGTTCTCTGATAAGCAGACTCAGTCTCTGCCTGATAACGAAAAGGATAGAGCGCGTCTGTTATTGGCTTTAAATTATAAGNACTACGATAAGTTCCTANCCGATCTTGATAGTGTAATGAAANTTGTTCATGACGAGTTTAAAAAGGTTGTGGCTGATGAGAACAGTTCAAATGAAGGTGTCCTAAACTTTGAGGTCTGGGAGGCTGATCTTGATGAGAATGAGCTTTCAGAGGANCTGTCAAAGTATCTTGTAAACAAGAATGAGGCAAAGCCACTTGCATCAGAGATCTTATCTTTAAAGNCAATTCTTGCAAGATCACCTGTAGGCCCTGTAGGTCGTGAGACCCTTTTAGAGCTGATGCCTAAGGTCATCTTTTTACTTGCAAAAGAAGAGCAGTCATCAACTCTGTTTAAGAGAGTGGCAGGCCTAATTGAAAGGGTTGCTCTTCGTACCCCATATATGCAGCTTCTTCGTGACAATAATGATGTTTTAGAGCGTTTTATCAAGCTTCTAAAAGAGAATCATTTTGCATCCGAGCTAATCACCTCTCATCCAATCCTATTAGATGAGCTGTTCATCCCTCAGTATTTTGATGCACCTCCATCTGAAGATGAGTTCTTCTTCATGCTGCAGGAGCACCTGTTACGTATTGAGCCAGATGATCTTGAAGCTATTATGGAAGAGCTCCGTCTTTTCAAAAAGATCATGATCTTTAGAATCGCACTCTCTGATAAGGCAGGACGTCTACCTTTAATGAAGATCTCAGATGCCTTAACTTTCTTAGCTCAGGCTTTAGTACGGGAACTTCTAATCATAGCCTGGCAGCAGAATGAAAAGAAATACGGTGTACCAAAAGGCAGAAGCGCCTCCGATCCTGGTCTTGCCGTAATTGGTTATGGAAAGCTAGGCGGTATTGAGCTTGGCTACAAATCCGATCTTGATATGGTATTTATCCGTCAGGTATCTGATGATATGACCGATGGTGACAATCCAATCAGTGTGGATATGTTCTATCAGAGACTTGTACAGAGATTACTGCATCTTTGCACTACAAANACTGTAGGTGGTGTTCTTTATGATCTTGATATGAGACTGCGCCCTGATGGAGATACCGGNNTTTTAATCTCGGATATTGAAGCATTTGAACGCTATCAGAAAGAGCGNGCCTGGACCTGGGAGCATCAGGCTCTAGTAAGAGCGCGTCCTATTGCCGGCTCNCCTGATATCATCAAGGNCTTTTTACATATCAGAGAGGATATCATAAGAACAAAGCGCGATAAGGATAAGCTTAAAGAGGAAGTTGTCGCTATGCGACAGAAGATGCGTCTGCATCTTGATAGAACCTCTGATAAGCTCTATGACATCAAGCAGGGACCTGGTGGCATGATTGATATTGAGTTTATCTCTCAGTATCTGCTTTTAGCTTATGCTCCAGAATATAAGGATATGGTGCTCTGGACTGACAATGTCAGGATCTTAAAAGAGGCCTTAAGACTTTCTATCATCTCAAAAGAGGACTGCGATACCCTTATTAACGCCTATATTGATATCAGAAAAATATATCATGAGTTATCGCTAGCTGATTTACCACGCCTGGTTGCAAAAGAGCATCGCCTTGATGCTACATTTACAGTTGAAAAGATCTTTAAAGAGCACTTAGGTACTCCAAAGGATGAGGCATAAAGCTATAAGCTAGATTTGCCAGATCATACGATCTGGCAAAAGTAAATCTTTTTACCACCTATGGCGATGATGTCTGAATGGAAAATCGTTTCCAAATATAAAAGGCTCATCAAAATCATCAAAAGTATCGTAATTTAACATGTACTCATACTTTGTAGGAGCAAAGTTAATAAGTGCATCAGGTGAGCTTTCTTTAGGTCCTGTACCTAAAGGACACTTGTAGGCATCTCCTGATAGGATGACTCCTATAAAGTGTCTTTCATAGATAAATGGAATGGCTTCTGTTTCAACTAAATGAGTGCCACCTAATTGTGATGTCTGCATCTTTAAATCAAGTCGCGCTGAATCGATGTAAAGATAACCTGTTTTAGTGTGGAGTGTCTGAAGTTTTGTACATTCTTTAAGAGAGGAGTCTTTGGCAGTAACAACTGAATTTGCTGCATCTAACTTAGCCTGTGAGTAGCAGCCTTGTAAACACAAGGCTACAATTGCCATAAATGCTTTTCTTATCATCATCTCTAATCTGAAAGACCAGGATAGCGGTTTTCATTAGGATCAGGGGCAGTTTTAAATCTGCGGTGAAGCCATAAATACTGCTCTGGGGCCATTAAAATCATTTTCTCAATAACTTTATTTACAGTAGCTGCATCAGCATCAGCATCCTGTGTAGGGAAGTTCTCTAATGGAGCATCAACGTATAAATGGTACTTATCACCCTCACGGATGGTCCATGCTGGCTGTACAACAGTATTCTTTATACGGGCAAGGTTATGGGTACCAACAACAGTTGCAGCTTCCTTTACCGCAAAGAATGGCACAAAGGTTGATACTCTGCGGCCGTAATCCTGATCAGGTGCGTACCAGATTGGCAGGTTTCTCATTAAACCTTTAATCATGCTCTTAGGATCATTTCTGTCAACAAGCGCAAGATTCTTTCTGAGTCTGCCTTTAACCTGAGCATACTCCCATACAGGGTGCTCTGATGGTCTGTAAATACCGATACCAGGAGTAATTAAGGTAGCGTAAATACGAGCCATCAACTCTAAGGTAACAAAGTGACATGATAAAACCAGAATAGGGCAGTTTGATTTTGCAATCTCAATTGCTCTGTCTAGATCTTCTTTATCAATCTTAATATGTCTCTTTAATCTCCAGTCAGGCCAGAACCAGGCAATACCAGTTTCAAATATAGCCATACCAGTGTTTCTCTGGATATTCTTTGACAGAGTGCGACGCTCTTTTTCTGACATCTCGGGGAAAGCAAGTTCTAGATTTCTTTTTAATACATATTTACGAGCAGGTGATATTGAGCCTAATAATCTTCCTAATTTTTTGCCCAAAAACATCTGCACCTTATAAGGCAGGAANGTTACTAAACAGTANAGAAGAAAAATTGCAAACCAGACACCCCAGAAATGAGGCAGCAGCATTTTCTTTACAAAGGCAGGCTTTGAAACNAATCCTTTACCCCAGCCCTTTTCTACAGTTGAGAAACGTTTAGCGTGTTTTTTTTCTTNCTGCTGTTCTTCAGAAGATTTATGTAATGAGTATTTTGCCATCTATCTTTCTTAACTATAAATTCAACAATATGTTAATTCNAAATGAAAAATATACTTAGATCACATTCATATAAATGAAATATGNATTTATTTTTGTGACAGTTTTTATTCTGTTTCTGATAAATAAGCTTCAATTATAAAGTACAAATACATCATTTAATTATTTTATGTTTCTCAAATGCGAAATTTTGCTAAAAAGACAGGATTTTATGAAAACTTNATCCTCCATCTCAGTACTTATTTGAAATTTTTCTAAATCAAAAAAAAGCTTTTCATATTCCCGATAACAAAAAAACACTGTTCAAAGCGTAACTTTCTCTTTAAGCTCAAAATTACGCTCAAAGAGTAATTAGAAATTCTGTTAAAAGAAAACAAGCTGAAATGGACGTTCTGATTTTCATTAAAAGAAAAACGAATTGAAATAGACATCAGGAATTTCAATGCCAAGAAATCAAGCTGAAATGGACAGTTGGAATTTCAATGACTAGAAAACGAGTGATGCTTTTAACTAGAAGTCTGATTCTGAAAATGTACAGCGTATGCTGTACATTTTCAGAATGGTGAATTTCTAGTTTAACTTTTCAACAGAGTTTCTTTTTATAAGCTCTGTTTTAAAGGTCTCAATCTTATAGCTATTATCATTGTTTCTTAAAGCTAAAGAGAGCTTTAAGGCACCAGCGCCCATTTTTTCAATTGGGTTGGTTACAGTGGTAAGTGCAGGATTCAGACATGATGATAAGAACAGATCATCAAATCCTGTAAAAGACACCTGTTTTGGAACCTGAATACCGTTATGCTCAAAGGTACTCATCGCTGATGCTGCAATTGAATCTGAGTAGCAGGCAACAGCAGTGAATCTGTCAACACCTAAGCTTAAAAGCTCTTTGGCAGCTTTAGCACCACCCTCAAGTGAAGGTTGAGATTTAATGATAAGATCTTCATCGATTGGCAAGTTATGCTCACGAAGTGCCTTTTTATAACCTTCTAGACGGTCATTGGCATCTTTAATGTTAAATGATGAGGTGATATAGGCAATCTTTTTGTGGCCGTTTTCAATAAGGTATGACACCACACTATACATTGCATCTTCATTATCGATGTTAACGCATCTGTGCTCAAAACCTTCTAAATAACGGTTGATTAGCACAATCTGCGGAAAGCGTTTCATGTAATCACTAAGAACGTCATCATTCAAACCTAAGACATGCAGAATAAGTCCAGAGCATTTATGAGAGAGTAGAGAATCTAGTGCTTTATGCTCACGGATAGGATCATAAAATCCCTGTGTGATTAAAAGGTGTTTGCCCATGGAGTTTGCAAGCACATCACAGGATTTAATCATTGAAGCAAAATAAGGGTCGGAAATGTCAGATACTAAAATACCTATGGTGTCACTGTCTTTTTTAGCTAGTGTTCTGGCATTGGCATTAAGATAAAAGCCAAGTTCTCGCTGAGCCTTTAATACCGCCTCTCTAGCATCATCTGATACCTTAGCAGTACCATTTAACACTCTAGAAACAGTAGCTACTGAAACACCTGCTTTAAGTGCCACATCTTTAATAGTTGCTGTCATTTCTTTTCTTTACTTGAATTTTGGATAATGAATACTTGTGTTTAACTTAATGTACACTTTGATTAAATAGTGTACTAAGTATAGTATATAAACAATAAAAAACTTTTTTAATTAAAAATGTGATTTTTATCAAAAATAATTATTGTAATCAATAAGAATTTGTATATAATTCATGTAAACGCTTACATAAGCATAAGAATGCTGTTTTGAGGGATTTTAATATGTCAACAATTTTAGTAACAGGTGGTGCAGGTTATATCGGTTCTCACACCGTAATTGAATTAGTAAAAGCAGGTTATGACGTAGTAATTTACGATAACTTTTACAATTCAAAGCCAGCTGTTTTAGCAAGAGTTAATAAAATAGTAGGTAAGGCCGTTCCTTTTGTTTGCGGCGATATCCGTAGCCGTGAGCAGCTTGAAAATGTATTTAAAAACTACAAGATTGACGGTGTCATCAACTTTGCAGGTTTAAAGGCTGTAGGCGAGTCAATTAAAAAGCCACTTGAGTACTACGATAACAACGTAAACGGCGCACGTATGCTTTTATCAGTAATGCGTGAATACAACTGCAAGAATTTCATCTTCTCATCATCAGCAACAGTTTATGGTGAGCCAGATTCTGTACCTCTAACTGAGAATTCACCAGTTAAAAGAGCAAACTGCCCATACGGCCAGACCAAGGTTGATATTGAGTACATGTGTGAGGAGCTTTATACAGCTGATCCAGAGTTCTCAATGGTATTACTTCGTTACTTCAACCCAGTAGGTGCACATGAGTCAGGTTTAATCGGTGAGGATCCACGCGGTATTCCTAATAACCTGATGCCGTATCTAACACAGGTTGCAGTAGGCAGATTAAAGGAATTGAGCATTTTCGGTAACGATTACCCAACACCAGATGGCACCTGCGTACGTGACTATATCCACGTAGTAGATTTAGCTAAAGGCCACGTTGCTGCACTAGATCACTGCCTGAATAAGCCAGGTAAATATGTATACAACCTAGGTACAGGTGTAGGTTATTCAGTTCTTGATATGGTAAATGCCTTCTCAAAGGCAATCGGCAGACCACTTCCATACAAGTTTGCTCCAAGAAGAGCAGGCGATGTTGTAGTTTGCTACGCTGATCCAAGCAAGGCTAAGGAAGAGCTTGGCTGGGTTGCAACCAAGACACTTGAGGATATGACTGCAGATTCATACAACTGGCAGAAGAATAATCCAAACGGTTTTGAAGACTAAAAAAAATAATTGAACATTTTTAAGGTTACAGTTAAAGAACATGACAGCATTTAACATTTCAGATCATCCACACAGAAGATACAACGCATTAACCGGCGAGTGGATCTTAGTGTCACCTCATAGAGCCAAGCGCCCATGGCAGGGTCAGGTTGAAAAACTACCTGCAGATGTAAAGCCATCATACGATGAGAAGTGTTATCTGTGTCCTGGTAACACCCGTGTAAACGGCGATAAGAATCCAAAGTACGAAAAGAACTTTGTATTTACAAATGACTTTGCTGCGCTAACTCCTGATACACCACTTGATGCACCAGAGAGCGAAGAGCTGTTCTTGCTTGAGCCTGCTCGCGGTACTGCAAGAGTTATCTGCTTTAGCCCTGATCACTCAAAGACACTGCCTGTAATGGAAGTTAATGAAATTCGTTCAGTAGTTGACTTATGGGGTGAGCAGTTTGCCGAGCTTGCAAAGACTTATAAATATGTTCAGTTATTTGAGAACAAGGGCGCTATCATGGGCTGCTCGAATCCTCATCCACACGGACAGATCTGGGCATGTAACTTCATTCCTGAGGAATTACAAAAAGAATACACTCAGCAGAAGAAGTACTTTGATAAGCACAACACTCCATTACTGTTAGATTATGTGAACGCAGAGCTTGAAAAGAAAGAGCGTATTCTTTTTGAAACTGAATATTTTGTAGCTTTAGTTCCATTCTGGGCATTCTGGCCATTTGAGACCATGATCTTACCTAAGTTCAAGATACAGACAATCGATCAGCTGACTGATGCTCAACGTGACGATTTAGCTTTAGCTATTAAGAAGCTGACCGTTCGTTATGACAACCTGTTTGAGTGCTCATTCCCATATTCAATGGGCTGGCACAATGCTCCAGTTGATGGTCTTGACCATAGTGAATGGCAGTTACACGCTAACTACTATCCACCTCTACTACGTAGTGCAACCGTACGTAAGTTTGTAGCAGGCTTTGAGTTATTAGCTGAGAAACAGCGTGATTTAACTCCAGAGCAGGCAGCATCACGCTTACGCGAATTATCAGAAATTCATTACACTAAGAAATGAATATAGGGATCACCAATTGTGACAACAATTAAAGACATCTGCCATAAGGCTTTCGTAGAAAAATTCGGCGCTGAGCCTACCATGTATGAATATGCACCAGGTCGTGTAAACATCATTGGTGAGCATACTGATTACAACGGCGGTTTTGTACTTCCTTGCGCAATCAAGTATGGTACATGTATGTATGCAAAGCCAAACAATTCAAATCAGATCCGTGTTTTAGCAGTAGACATGCAAAACGACTATGACGAGTTTGAATTAGCAACCGTTATTGAAAAGCATCCTACAAAGCTATGGGTAAATTACCTTCGCGGTGTAGCCTATCAGTTATGTGAAAAATTCGGTGATAGAGTTAAGGGCCTTGATATCGCTATCAAAGGCGATGTACCACCAGGTGCAGGTCTTTCATCATCAGCATCATTAGAAGTATGCTTCGGTCATTTATTATCAAGTGCATTCAATTTAAATGTACCACTAATGGATATCGCTCTAATCGGTCAGGCAGCTGAAGCCTACATCGGTATGAAGTGCGGTATTATGGATCAGGCAATTTCTGCAAACGGTACTAAAGATCACTGCCTGAGAATCGACTGCAAGAGCTATGGCTTAACTCAGGTTGCAGTGCCATCAAATCTTGTGATTCTGATTTTAAATTCAAACATCAAGCATCAGCTTGTAGGTTCTGAGTACAACGACAGACGTGAAAGCTGTGAAAAGGCAGCTTCAATCATGGGAGTACCACTACTTCGTGATGCAACAATGGATTTATTAAATCAGTACAAGGATAAGATGGATGATGAGACTTACCGTCGTGCACGCCATGTTATCACTGAGGATGAGCGCGTATTAAAGGCATCAGATGCCTTTGAAAAGGGTGATTTAACCACACTTGCTCATCTAATGTATGAATCACACGAATCAATGCGTGACGATTTTGAAATCACCGTTAAGGAAACTGACGGTTTAGTTGAAATCGTAAAAGAGGCTTTAGGTGTTCAAAAGGCAGCTGTTCGTCAGACTGGTGGTGGTTTTGGCGGCTGTGTTGTTGCAGTAGTTGAGCCACAGATGGTAGATGTTGTTAAGAAGGCTGTAGAGGCTAAATACAAGGCAATCTCTGGTATTGACGCTACAATCTTTGAAACAACAGCTTGCGCAGGTGCTACCTTCACTAAGCTATAGAATACATCCTTATATTCACAGTTAAACTTCATTTAATCACAATCGTTGCTGTAATCTCATCCGGGGTTACAGCTTTTTTTATTTATAAGGCCTGTCAGAATCGACGAAAATGCTAAAAAGAAAGAACAGTTTATAATATGTTAAAATACTATAGATAATTGTAAGTTTGTATTAAGATAAGCAAAAGTAAATTTATTAAAGTAAACAATAAGTTAGTACTTAATGGGGAAATATCGGAGCAATTATGGCTGGTAAGGGTTACAAAGGTGGTCTTCATAATGGTTTTGCCACTTTAGTTAAAGCCATCGAAGAATTGTCACATCAGAAATTTGATATACAGGATGATGAGAAGGTTGATATTAGAACTCTTCGTCAGAAAGAGGCTATTGAAGCTAGCCGTGAGATTGCCAAAGAGCGCGAGCACAAACACAAAGAGCTTATTGCTCAGATGCATAAACAGGGTAGAGTAAACGCCAAATTTACCTTTAACACCATCAAAACCGATCCTGCAAATATGGAAGCCATTAAAGTTGCAAAAAGCTTTTGCAGCACTTTAATTGTAGGTCAGCAATATGATGTGAACCCATCATTACTTTTAATTCAGGGCGAGCCTGGTACTGGTAAGACCGTATTGTGCAACTGTGTTGCCAATGAATTTCTAGAGAAGTTCTTTAAGGAAGTCGAGATTGTATCCTACTATGAAATCAAGCGCTCAAGAACTCCAAGCCCATCCGATACAAATTACGATATCAGTGATAAAAAATCCAAATGGGACAGGGCTGCAACTGTAGATCTACTGATTGTTGACGGTTTCTGTCAGAACAATGAAACATTAACAGTCTTTGACAGACAGATCTTCTCAGAGCTTTTACGTATAAGATATGAGAACAATCTTCCGTTTGTAATTTCAACCACCCTTCCACCATCTTCAATACATGCAAAGATTGGTGATGACTGTTTTGAGGCTATCAAAGGCTATAACGTATTTTTTGCAACTTTAATCGGTATGAGCAGACGTCAGCCTATTATGGTTGGCGGTGCAAACTTAAGATAACACATGAGTTTTATTTTAGCTTTTGACTTTGGTACTCATCACATAGGTGTGGCAAGCGGTAACACCGCATTAAAGACAGCATCTTCACAGAAAAGTATTTTAGCTAAAGATGGTATTCCTGATCCTGTATCTTTAAAGAAACTTGTAGATGAGTGGAAACCATCATTATTTGTAGTAGGCCTTCCATTTAACATGGATGGTACAGAGCAGCTGATGACCAAAAGAGCGCGTAAATTCGGCCATCGCCTTGAGCAGACCTTTAAGATAAAAGTTGAGTTTGTAGATGAGAGATTAACCTCGGCATCAGCAAAGGATGAAATCTTTGAGCGTGGCGGATTTAGAGCACTTGCAAAGGATAAAGGTGCTATTGACAGTCTAAGCGCACAGACAATCCTTGAGCAGTATTTTAGCGAGCATTAAAAGGCGGAAGTATGATTGCACTAGAAAAACGTCTTGCTATTAAAGCATCTCTAAACTCTATTCAAAAAGAGCTTGAAGCATTAGATTTGTGGTCTGATGGAAAGAATGCGCCTGATAAGAGCGCCTATAAGAGCACCACTCCATTTTATCTTGATACTATGGAATTTCATCAGTGGCTTGAATTTGTCCTGATCCCCAGAATGAATCAGCTTCTTTTGCAGGATGGAAATTTACCTGAAAATGTAAATATTCATCCATATGCGCAAGAAATTTATAGAGGTAAGTGGCAAGAATATAAAGAACTTATCACAAAGCTAAGAGAGTTTGATAAGCTATTTAATTAAAAATAAGGCATGTTAAATGCATGAAAGACATTAAGAATAATAAAATTAACGGAATTTTGACGCGTGTCTTTAAAAGATAAAATCAAGGTACCCAGCTTTATAACAAGCCTGATTGGTACTGCTAAAAAGAATCCAAAAGTTGCAAAGGGCCTTGTAATAGGCTCTACAGCTTATAAAAAAGTCTCTATGATTAAAATAGGTACGCCTGTTTTAGTCTTAGCGTGTCTGTCTATGATCACGCTGCCATTACCACCATTTTTACTGGATATTCTTTTCAGTTTCAACATTGCTTTATCTATGGTGGTATTGCTAGTTTCCATTTACTCTAAAAAGCCACTGGACTTTGCTTCATTTCCATCTGTACTTTTATTAACCACAATTCTGCGTCTGTCATTAAACGTAGCATCAACCCGTGTGATTCTGTTAAACGGTCAGAATGGTACAGAGGCAGCAGGTAAGGTTATTGAAGCATTCGGTAACGTGGTGATGGGTGGTAGTTATACAGTTGGTATCATTGTATTTACCATTTTGATTATCATCAACTTCATGGTTGTAACTAAAGGTGCCGGCCGTATTGCTGAAGTTACAGCCCGTTTTACCTTGGACGCTATGCCTGGTAAACAGATGGCTATTGATGCCGATTTGAACGCTGGTATTATCGATCAGGAAACAGCGCGTCAAAGACGTATTGATGTAACAAGTGAGTCCGATTTCTACGGCTCTATGGACGGTGCTTCAAAGTTCGTTAAAGGTGACGCTGTAGCAGGTCTTCTGATTATGATCATCAACCTTGTAGGTGGTATTATAATCGGTGTTTTCCATTTTGGTTTATCAGTAGGCGAGGCAGCCTCCATCTTTGCTATTCTGACCATCGGTGACGGTCTGGTAGCTCAGATCCCATCCTTATTACTATCAGTAGCCTCTGCTATTATTGTTACAAGACAGAGTAGCTCAAAACAGGAAATGGGTCAGCAGGTTGTAACCGATCTGTTTTCAAATCCAAAGACCATGTACATTGTAGGCTCAGTACTTGCTGTAATGGGTATTGTACCTGGCATGCCTCATATTGCGTTCTTACTTTTAGCAGCAATCTGTGCAGGCATCGGTTATTTAGTAGAGCAGCAGAAGAAAAAGCAAGAACAGGATGCTGCTAAAAACGGCGGTGCATCAGGTGCTACTGGTCCTGGCGGTGCTGCAAAGACACCTGTTGAGCAAAAGGAACTGTCATGGGATGACGTATCCGAGGTAGATGTAATCGGTCTTGAGGTAGGTTACAGACTTATTCCTATGGTTGACAAGAACCAGAACGGTGAACTTTTAAACCGCGTAAAAGGCGTAAGAAAGAAGCTCTCTCAGGATTTAGGCTTCTTAATTCCACCAGTACATATCAGAGACAATCTTGATTTAGGTCCTAATTTCTATCGTATCACGCTAATGGGCGTAACCTTTGGTGAAGCCGAGATACAGCCAGAGCGCGACATGGCTATTAACCCAGGTCAGGTATTTGGTGAAATTCCAGGTCTTAAGGCAAAAGATCCTGCCTTTGGACTTGATGCTGTATGGATTAGCAAGAATGATAACGATAAGGCCTTAGGTTTAGGTTATACCGTTGTTGACTGTTCAACAGTTATTGCAACACACTTATCTCAGATCTTAGTAAACAACTGTGCATCACTAATAGGTCAAGAAGAAGTACAGAATATTCTTGATATTGTGGCAAAGAGCCAGCCTAAACTTGTAAACGGTGTGGTTCCATCAGTGATTAACCTAGGTTTACTTACTCTCATTTTGCAGAACCTTTTAAACGAAGGTGTACCAATTAGAGATATGAGAACTATACTTGAGACACTAGTAGAGTATGGTCCTAAGAGTCAGGATCCTGAAGTACTTACAGCAGCATGCAGAATCGGTCTTCGCAGACTTATTCTGCAAGATATTGTAGGTTCAGAGGATACTGTACCTGTAATTACACTAGCACCTGATTTAGAGAAGGTTCTACATAAGTCATTAGAGACTGGCGGTTCTGAGGGTATTGGTATTGAACCTGGTATGGCACAGCGTATTCAGCAGTCACTGCAGGATGCAACACAGGCTCAGGAAATGGAAGGCGAGCCTGCAATTCTCTTAACTTCAGGTATATTAAGACAGACATTATCCCGTTTTGTTAAGAATACCATTCCTGGACTTAGAGTTTTATCATATCAGGAAGTGCCAGATGACAAGCAGATAAAGATTGTAAGTGTGGTTGGAAATCAAAATCAGCCTGGAAACCTTGGTATGCGCTAAAAATGCTTAATGAAGTTAACAGAATTGGGTATAAGTTATTTGATTTTGTTGACTTATAAGAAGTTTTTTTTCAAAATTAGTTATATTAGTGAAAAAATATTTTAAGTAAAGACAATATAAATAAATTAAGAACGAGAAAACGATGAAATTAAAACGCTTTGTGGCTCAAGATATGCGCGCAGCCTTAGCTAAGATCAAAGAAGAGCTAGGTCCTGAAGCGGTGATTATGTCCAATAAGCGTGTTGAAAACGGTGTAGAGATCATTGTAGGTATTGAAGAGAAAAGTTCAAAAGTTGCAAATACCAGAACTGTAGCAAAATCAAATCCACAAGGTCCGCTTACCAATTCTATTTTACAAGAAGACAGCCCATTGTCCCGTATGATTCAGGATGATGAGGTAACTCTAAACAGCAGTAAGACTCCATCAAAGCCAAAGACAAACAGCGTAGGCGGAGCTAAGGCTGAGGGGTTTGCCAAGAGTCTTCTTGAAATTCTTGAGCGTCAGCAGAATGCGTCTGCAAAGCAGAGTAGCGCTTCAACTGTATCAGATAATGTAAAGAAAGTTCAAAGCAAAGCAAAAGAGCCTCCAGCTCCTTTATCAGAGCAGTCAGGACTTCGTGAACTTTTTGTAAAAGAAGAAGTTAAACAGAAAGAAAAGAGCGTTGAAAGCTCACATGGTATCAGCTCATATGAGTCAAAAGAGTCAATGGCTGAGAGAGATGAGCTATCAAAGATGCGTCAGGAAGTAGATTCCATTAGAAAACTGCTTCAGTTTGAACTAGCAGGTCTCATGTCTGACAGCAAAAAGCGTGAAGAGCCAGTAAGAGCTATGGTGTATGAGCTTTTATTAAGCTCAGGCTTTGAAAAGCGTATAGCTCAGGAGTTATCAGATGAGATTGATGCTGATGCTTCATTTAATTTTGCATGGAGACAGCTTGCAGAAATTGTTGAGAAAAGATTGACTGTAGGCTCTGATGAGATTGTAAATGAAGGCGGAATTGTGACGCTTATAGGTCCATCAGGTGTCGGAAAGACAACAACTCTTGCAAAATTAGCCGCAAGATTTGTTATGAAATACGGCCCTGACAGAGTGGCTTTAGTTACAGCTGACAATTACAGAATTGGTGCTGTAGAGCAGGTTAAGACCTACGGTCGCATCATGGGATGCTCAACTTTCGCGATTAAATCTCTTTCTGAGCTTCCTCAGATGCTTTATACCTTAAGAGACAAGTCACTTGTATTAGTGGATACAGCAGGTGTAGGTCAGAAGGATGAAAGATTTGGCACACAACTTGCACAGCTAAAAGAGCAGGCCAAATTAAAGCTTAAGCATTATCTGGTGTTGCCAGCAACTGCTCAGAGAAGAGTTTTAGAACAGGCATATGATCACTTTAGCNCATTAGGTGTTAAAGGACTTATCCTAACAAAGGTCGATGAATCAGAGTCTTTAGCTGATGCCTTGTCACTGTGTATGGCAAAGCTGCTGACACTCTCTTATGTTACCAATGGTCAGAGGGTGCCAGAAGATCTGTCTGTGCCTGAGGCAAGAGCATTAACTGTAAAAGCATTGTCTGCAGTAGAAAACGATGTAGCTAAAGTAGCACTAGATAACAGCATACTATAAAGAATTATTAAAAGAAGGATTGAAAATGGTTGAAGAAGCAAATAAGCGCCAGGTGAAGGTTATCACTGTAACCGGCGGTAAAGGTGGTGTGGGCAAGTCAAGCGTATCATTGAATATCGCTGTAGCTTTATGCCTTTTAGGCAAAAAGGTAATGCTTTTCGACGCTGATTTAGGCCTTGCAAACATTGACGTTATGTTAGGTCTTAAAGTTGATAAGAACCTAGGTCATGTACTCAATGGCGAGTGTGAACTTCAGGATATTCTTCAGACAGGTCCTCAAGGCTTACGAATTGTACCTGCTTCATCAGGTTTAAAGCAGATGGTTGAGCTGTCTGTTGAACAGCATGCAGGTTTAATTCGTGCATTCTCAACTTTAAAAGAAGACATCGATTACTTTATTGTAGATACCGCAGCAGGTATCTCAGACATGGTTTTATCCTTCTGCCGTGCCGCTCAGGATGTCTTAATGGTTGTATGCAACGAGCCTACATCTGTTGCTGATGCTTATGCTCAGATGAAAGTTCTATCCCGTGATTATGGTGTTAAAAAATTTAAGATCATCGGCAATCAGTTGCACTCACTAGATGAGGGTAAGCTGATGTATCAGAAGCTTGTAACCGTAACTGAAAGATTTATCGATGCAACCTTAGAATTAGTAGCATGTATCCCTGTTGACATGAATATGCGTAAGGCTATCCGTCAGCGTTCATGCGTGGTTGATGTTTTCCCAACATCACCAGCTGCCCGTGCTTTTAAGACTCTGGCAAATCGAATTACAACCTGGCCAATTCCTCAGGTTGCAGGTGGTCATTTAGAATTTTTTGTTGAAAATTTGATCAATACCAATAAGAAATAACCATAAAAGTGATTATTATTAAAAGAATATAGTTGGTAATAATAGTCACAAATAAATAAAAGAAAAAATATATGGCAGGTGTTTTAAACGGAGCAAAAGCATATCAGGCTCAGAAGAGAGTCGATATGAGTATGATGGTGGAGCGTTATGCCCCACTAGTGAAGCGTATTGCTTTACATTTAAAAGCAAGATTGCCTGCAAGTGTTGAATTAGATGATTTAATTCAATCCGGTATGATTGGCCTTATGAATGCTGTCACCAAATATGAAGATGGTCATGGTGCTGCCTTTGAAACCTATGCTTCAATCCGTATTAGAGGTTCAATGATTGATGAGATGCGTCAGAGTGACTGGGCACCTCGTTCTGTTCATCAAAACACTCGCAGTATTACAAATGCTATTAGCAAGCTCTCTCATAAGTTTGGAAGAGCTCCAACCGATCTTGAAATTGCTTCTGAATTAGGCGTCGATTTAGACAAGTACAATCAGATGCTTATGGATTCCTCATCAAATCAGATGATTGGAATTGAAGATCTTGGTGTAACTGACGATGTTATAGCAGAGGGCGGAGATAACTCAAAAGATAAGCTTTTTGATATACTTGCGACCTCAAGTTTTAAAAAATCTCTGGCAGAAGCAATATCAAAGCTTCCTGAAAGGGAACAACAGGTTTTAGCTCTGTATTACGATGAGGAGCTGAACTTAAAGGAAATAGGTAGAGTTCTTGATCTTAGTGAGTCAAGAATCTGTCAGTTGCTCTCTCAGTCTATGGCAAGATTGCGATCTATGCTAAAAGATTGGACTACAATGTAGTTTTGATTAACAATTTTCATCTAAATTAGTGGTAAATTGTATTCAAAGTGCCTATAAAATGATATGTAATAGTAAAGTCTGTATATTTACTTTAGCTGTAATATACAAAGGAGACCATCTTGGATAAAAATATCAAGATACTAATCGTAGACGACTTCTCTACAATGCGTCGTATTATTAAAAATCTACTACGTGACCTAGGCTTCAATAACACCCATGAGGCAGACGATGGTGCAACTGCGCTTCCTATGCTTGAGTCGGGTGATTTTGATTTCGTAGTAACAGACTGGAACATGCCTATTATGCAGGGTATCGATTTGCTAAAGGCAATTCGTCAGAGCCCTAAATTAAAGTCTATGCCTGTTTTAATGGTTACAGCTGAGGCAAAGAGAGAGCAGATCATTGAAGCTGCTAAAGCCGGTGTTAATGGTTACATCGTAAAGCCATTTACAGCTGCAACATTAAAAGCAAAGTTAGATAAGATTTTTGAACGCTTTGAATAATAAATAGAAGTAGAAGGTTTTTTGCATGGTAGATAGTGTAAAAAAGCAACTGTCAGTTGATGATCTAGAAGATATTAAGTGTCTTGTTGAAGCTGGAATGCAAGAAGAGGCAGAAAGTAAACTTGTAGCTTTAGCTAAGAACTTTGGTACTTCCAAATCAGATGCTGTTTTTGAGCAGGTTGGCTTATTAACACGTGATCTTCACAGCGCAATTAAGAGCTTTGCTGATGATGAGCGTCTGAGGGTAATCGCCAAAGTTGACATGCCAAGAGCATCAGAGAGATTGTCATCTATTATTACCATGACTGATTCAGCTGCATCAAGAACTTTAGATGCTGTAGATGCCTGTGAGCCTTTAGTAAAGGAACTGCAAAGCGCTGTTGAGAAACTTCTTCCTGCATGGTCAGCTCTAATGAAGGGCAGAATCGACAGAGATAATTTCGTATCTCTAGTACGCAATGTAGACGGTCTGATTCAAGATACAAAAAAGAACGCAGAAGATGTATGCGATCAGCTGAACACTATTTTAATGGCACAGGATTATCAGGATCTTACAGGTCAGATGATTCAGAAAGTAATTACTCTAGTAAGCGAAGTTGAAGATAAATTACTAAAGTTTTTAATGAATTTCACAGAAGAAGAAAAGGAAAATATTCTTACTAATGATGAAGCAGAACAGGGTATTTCACCTCAGGGACCTGCTTTAGAGAGTACAAAACAAACAGACAACGTTGCATCAAATCAAGACGAAGTTGATGATTTACTTGCAAGTTTAGGATTCTAGAATATACGGAGACCGAAAATGGATGAGGAAATTCTACAAGACTTTATAGTAGAAGCAGGTGAGATTATTGAAAATCTTAATGAGCAGCTAGTCCAAATAGAAAAGACCCCTGATGATAAGGAGTTGCTAAACGCAATCTTTAGAGGTTTCCATACTGTTAAGGGCGGTGCAGGTTTCTTACAATTAACCTCATTAGTTGAGGTATGTCATGCTGCAGAGAACCTATTTGACGAGTTACGTAACACCCGCATCAGCATGTCTCCTGATCTTATGGATGCTGTATTACAGGCATACGATGAGATCACCACCATGTTTGACGCTGTAAAAAACGGCGAAGAGCTAGGTGAGCCTCCACGTGACCTTATTAACAGATTACACGCAATTGCAGCAGGCAACGCAGCTCCTGCTCCTGCTCCAGAACCAGAGCCTGAACCTGTGAAGGTTGAAGAGCCACAGGCTTCTGACGACAACTCTTCAATTGATGATATTACAGAAGAAGAGTTTGAGGCATTACTAGACCAGTTACATGGTAAAGGCCATGCTCCTGGCGCTGATGATGATCAGGGTAAGGATGTAACTGATGCTGACTTTGACAAGATGCTAGAGAGCGTTGAGGAAGAAACTCACGCTATTGCAAAGAAGGAAGCTCAGGCAAAAGAATTACAGGTAGCATCAGGTGACGACTACAAGAAGGCAAGCAAGGCTGCAAAGGCCTCTCCTGCTCCTGCAGCCCCAGCTGCACCTTCAGCTCCAGCTTCAAAGGCTCCAGCTGGTAAAGGTGGCGATAATAAGGGTAATGTTGATGCTGATACTACAGTTCGTGTTGATACCAAGATCTTAGATGACATCATGAACCTTGTAGGTGAGCTTGTACTTGTACGTAACCGTCTTGTAAACATGGCATCCCGTCGTTCTGATCAGGAAATGTCAAAGGCAATTTCCAATCTTGATGTGGTAACAGGTGAACTTCAGAATTCTGTTATGAAAACCAGAATGCAGCCTGTTAAGAAGGTATTCGGCCGTTTCCCACGTGTTGTACGTGATCTTGCACGTAAGCTTGGTAAAAAGATTGAGCTTCGTATGGAAGGTGAGGATACAGAGTTAGATAAGAACCTTGTTGATGCTCTTGCCGATCCTATGATTCACATGGTACGTAACTGCTGTGACCATGGTATTGAATCTCCAGAGGAGCGTGTAGCTGCAGGTAAGAGTGAGACCGGTGTAGTTTTACTGTCAGCTTCTCAGCAGGGTGATCATATTCTACTAAAGATCACTGATGACGGTAAGGGTATGGATCCTGATAAGTTACGTACATTAGCTGTATCAAAAGGTCTTATGGATGAGAGTGCAGCTGACAGACTGTCAGATTCTGATGCATTAAATCTGATTTTTGCACCAGGTTTCTCAACTAATACCGAGGTAACCGATGTTTCAGGCCGTGGCGTTGGTATGGACGTAGTTAAGACCAACATTTCAAAGCTTAACGGTACGGTTCATGTTGTATCAACCTATGGTCAGGGTACAACCATTGAGATTAAGGTNCCACTAACCTTAGCTATTTTACCTACACTGATGATTTCTGTATCTGACAGAACCTTTGCTCTGCCATTGACCTCAATTTCTGAGATCTTCTATCTAGAGCTTGATTCTATGAGAAACGTTGATGGTTTAAACACCATTGTTATCAGAGACAAGGCAATTCCACTATTCTTCTTGAAGCAGTGGTTTGAGAATATATCAATTCAGGAATACATGCAGAAAAAGGCTCATATTGTACTTGTTCAGGTTTCTGCAGCTCAGTTAGTAGGCTTTGTTGTAGATGAGCTTCTAGGTCAGGAAGAAGTTGTNATTAAGCCATTAGATGATATGCTCCGTCATACACCAGGTATGGCAGGCGCAACNGTTACATCAGATGGTGGTATTGCTCTGATCCTTGATATTCCAGGTTTAATGCGTGCATATGCTCATAAGAACGCAGAGCGCATTGACTTTAGTAAGCTTATTGAGAAAAAAGAAGAACCAAAAGAACCAAAAGAAGAAATAACTGCTGAAGAAGCACCTGTTGAAGAACTTGAAGAACAGGTTTTCGAACAGCAATAATAATATTTTAGAAAATTAGGAATAACAATTTATGCCAATCAAAGTTTTGATTGTAGATGACTCGACCTTCTTCCGTAAGCGCCTGAAGGAGATCATTGAATCTGATCCTACAATGCAGGTAGTAGGCGAGGCAAAGGACGGCAAAGAGGGTGTTAACCTAACTGCATCTTTACATCCTGATGTAATCACCATGGATGTGGAAATGCCTGTTATGGATGGTATTACTGCTGTAAAAGAAATTATGGCAAGAACACCAACACCTATTTTAATGTTCTCATCACTTACATTTGAAGGTGCAAACTCTACCTTTAAGGCACTAGAGGCCGGTGCGGTAGACTTTATGCCTAAAAACTTTGATGATATCGCTCACCGCCGTGAAGATGGTATCAAGGCATTATTAAATTCCATTAAAGCTGTTTCAAGAAGTAGAGTAAGAGGCTTTAGAGCTGTAGGCTCTACAACGCCAGCACGTCCTGCTACATCTGCAACTACTGCTGCAAGATCTGCTACTACAAGTACCTTTACACGTACAGCTTCAACTACTGCAACAACAGCAACTCCTGCATCAAGATTTGCAACAACAGCTGCAAGACCTGCTGCAACTACTACAACTGCAGCACCAGCTGGTAGCGCTGCATCAAAAGCATCAGCTATGGGGCAGTACAAGAAGATTAGCGATATGTTAACCTCTGATCCTGGTCTTCCTGCAGCAGCCCGTAAGTTTACATTCGGCAACCACAAATCAGAGACTACTGCATTTAGAAAGTCAGGCAAACCACATTCTATTATTGCAATCGGCTGCTCAACAGGTGGACCTGTTGCTTTGCAGCAAATCATTCCACAGCTTCCAAAACTATCAATTCCTGTAGTTATTGTGCAGCATATGCCAGGTTCATTTACCACAACCTTTGCTCAAAGACTTGATGCGATGTCAAATCTGCATGTGGTTGAGGCTCAGGATGGCGATATTTTAGAGGCTGGTACCTGCTATCTAGCACCTGGCGGCAAGCAGATGATTTTCGAGCGCTTTGGTGTTAAGACACGTATTCGCATTATTCAGGATACTGGTCGTTTAACCTACAATCCATGTGTGGATGTATCATTTGCATCTTTAGCACAGATTTACAGCAACAAGGTTCTTGCAATGATCTTAACCGGCATGGGTTCTGATGGTTGTGAGGGTTGCACCATATTAAAGAATAAGGGCTCTGTTATCTGGGCTCAGAACGAGGAAACCTGCGTAGTGTACGGTATGCCTCAGGCTATTGTTAACGCTAACGTAGCTGATCTAGTACTTCCTCTTGATGATATTGCAAGCTGTATTCAAAAAGAGTTAGGCTAAATTAAAACAATAATAAAGGGCGGTTAATATGAACTTTTTAGGTATCTTCCTGGGAATCGGATGTATCGTCATTGCAATGATACTTGAAGGAACACATCCTGGCATGATGCTTGTTCTACCAGCTTTCTTGGTAGTATTCGGTACATCATTCTTTGCATGCGTGGTTCAGTTCCCCCTACCTACCATTGTTGGTGCTCTAAAGTGCTTTATGTGGCTTTTAGTTCCTCCAAGGATCAGATTAGAGCCTCAGGCAGAATTCTTAGTTGGTTTATCAACAACCGCTCGTCAGCAGGGGCTTTTAGCTCTTGAAAACTCCATAGGATCAGCTTCAGATGATTTTACCCGTGGCGGTATTCAGATGATTGTGGACGGTGTTGACAAGGATTCACTACATCAGATCTTAGAGCAGGCTATCGCTGTTGAAGAAGCAAAGTACGAGCCTTACNCAAAGTTTCTAGAAGCTATGGGCGGTTACTCACCAACAATGGGTATTATCGGAGCTGTGTTAGGTCTGATTCACGCTATGTCTCTACTTGACAGACCTGATGAGTTAGGACCTGCTATTGCTGTGGCATTCGTAGCTACCATTTACGGTCTTGTTCTTGCAAACATTATCTGTCTTCCTGCTGCAAACCGTATTAAAGGTATTGTAGCTGAGATGACTCTGTTAAAGTACATGACATTAGATGGACTTGTATCAATTGCATCTGGTGAAAACACCATGATGATCAAGCGCAGACTAGAAGTCTACTCTTCTGAAAAGAAAGACGCTCAGTAGTAGAGGTACCTCATGAAGAAGAAACCTCCAGAGCACGAAAACCTCGAACGTTGGATGGTGTCCTACGCCGACTTCATGACGCTTTTGTTTGCGTTGTTCGTGGTTCTATATGCTTTTGCTATGGCNAAGCAGTCAGATGCCAAATCAATTGCCGAGAGTATTGCTCAGGCCTTTACAGAATCTACCATCGTAAATACACCTGGTGGTGCTCTTTTAGTTCCTGGATCACTTGCACAGCAGTTATCAGAGCAGGTACAGGAAGCTGTAAAAGCTCAGCTTGATGCTCATCAGGGTGATACAGGAAAACAGATCATTGAAGATGGTGGTGTGATGATGAATTTCCAGACCACCTCAACTGTATCTAATGAAAACCGTGATGATACAACCTCAGGCTCAGATGATGAGCGTGACGGTCAGAACAATGCTGACTCTGCAACATCAGCAGGTGAGCTTGTTGTATCAGAGAACACAGTATCTAAGAACAATAATCCAAAGTCATCAATGCCAGATGGCGGCGCTCAGACAGGTCAGGGGGGGTTCCAGCCAGGCGGTTCTGCTGATAAGTTTGAAGAAGGTGGCAGAACACAAGTTGATGCAGATACTCAAGGTGAGGGCAAACTTGGTAATCACTTTGATGCAATCCGCCGTTCTATCTCTGAGGCAATTTCAGATACCGGCCTTAAGAATTACATTGATATTGAAGAGGATCCACACTGGTTATCAATTAATATCAATTCAGGTCTTCTATTTGCTGAGGGCAGTGCATCAGTACTTGCTCCATCCCGTCCTGTAATTCTAAAGATTGCAGGTGCTATTTCAAATATCAACAACTATATTCGTGTACGTGGTTTTACAGACAACTCCTTTGTACCGAACGGTATTTTCAGAAACAGCTGGGATTTATCTGCAAACAGAGCTTTATCTGTGCTTGAAGAGTTAGAAAAGGACGGTATCCGTCCTGAGAGAATGGCTATTGAGGCCTTTGGTGAGTATTCTCCAAAATTCTCAAATGCAACAGCTGCAGGTCGTGCAATGAATCGTAAGGTAGTAATTGCAATCTCACGTTATGCTATGGAGGCTCCAAAGACTGAGAATGTACCTGAAGGTGGTTTTACTTCTAGCAAGAAAGACTCAACACCTGAGGGCTCAGCTGGTACTGCAGATCTTGATGTGGTACGCGGTGAGAATAACTCTATAGAACTTAATTTCAGCAATAAGTAAGGAGCTAATGTGTTAGTTTGGGCGATTGCCAGTCAGAAAGGTGGCGTAGGTAAGACTACTACAGTAGCCTCTTTAGCCGGTTGGTGTCAGAGAGAGAATATCCGTTGTCTTATTATAGACACCGATCCTCATGCATCTTTAACCAGCTATTTAGGATTTGATTACAATTCTATTGAAAGAAATTTATACGATCTATACATTCAAAAAGATCTTACAAAAGAAAAGGTTTTAGAGTGTATTACTCATACAAATTTCCCTAATCTTGATATTATTGCCTCAAGCATGACTCTAGCTACCATTGACAGAAAGCTATCAGGTCAGTCAGGTGTAGGTAGAATTCTTTCTCGTGCGCTCGATTTAATCAAAGAAGAGTACGATGTGGTAATTGTTGACTGTCCTCCTGTATTAGGCGCACTGATGGTAAATGCACTGGTTGCAAGTACCTCTATTCTTGTGCCAACACAAACTGAGTTCCTGTCTTTAAAGGGGCTTGAGGGCATGGTAAGAACCTTCTCCATCATGAAGAAGGCAGATAGCGAGTGCAACATCAATTACACTGTAATACCTACCATGTATGATAAGAGAACAAAGGCTAGCAGAACCTCACTTGAGTTTTTAAAGGCTCACTACAAGGATAATCTGTGGAACGCTCAGATCCCAATTGATACTCTGTTCAGAGAGTCATCACAGAGGGGCATGCCAATTACAATGCTAGATGAAAAATGCCGTGGTGCTGTAGCTTATTATCAGTTATTAGTAGATGTTATCAGCAAGGAACTCATCAATAACGTTGAGAAAGTAACCCCAAATGTAGCTGCAATCGTATCTTTTGAAGAGAAAGAAAAAGCATCAAAAGAAACTCAGGATGTTGATATTGTTGCAGATGACATGGGCTCAATGCTTAGCTAATTGAATAAGGAATAAATATGTCATTTAACGAGATTGATGACACTCTAGTTGCCTACTTCAAGCAGATGCTTGAAGAGGAAATGCCTCAAGATCACGCACAATCTTCAATTGAAGAAGCTCAAGATACTGCATCAGCTGCAGCTCCTAGTGCGTCAGCAGTAGATGATGGTCATGATTATTTAAATCACGATGTACCTGTTGAAACTGAAATTGAAGTTGAACAGAGTGCTCCTATAATTGCAGATAGCACTGAGCAAGAGACAGCTGATGACACTCTAGATCTTCAAAGCAAAACTGATACAGATACTATAGAAACTGCAGAAAATGAAGCAATAGATAGCGCATTTACTCTAGAGCCTCAGACTCAGACAGAAACTGAAGTTGAAGAAGAGACTCAAGAGCCACTTCCTTTTGCTGAGCACCAGTCATTGCAGTCATTACTTGCCGATCTTGAGACCAAGACACAGACTAAGGTAGAGACTCAAACTAAGACCCAGATTGAAGTTGAAACAAAAACCAAGACAGAGGTCGCAGAAAAGACAGAAACTGCTACATCTGTAGCATTATCAGCATCTACCACTAAAGAAAAGGATATAAAGACCGATACTCAAGAGGATGTAAGCAGTGTTCCTGAAAATCCATATGAGTGGAAAAACATTGAGATGCCAAACGAATTCCAGGCACTGTTCTTTTTAGTAAAGGGCATTCGTTTTGCAGTACCACTAATTAATTTAGGTGGTATCTTCCAATGTGAAAAAATAACTCCACTATTTGGTAAACCAAACTGGTTTATGGGAATTGCTGACATTCGTGGTAAAAAGATGAATGTTGTAGATACTCTGCGTTGGGTAAAGCCAGATGCACCTAAGTCTGATATCTATGATTACATGATTGCACTTGATAAGACTCTATGGTCAGTAGGTTGCGATGTTCTTGAGGGTAACCGTATTCTTTCAAAAGAGCAGGTAACCTGGAGAGAGACAGCAGGTAACAGACCATGGCTTGCAGGTATCGTAAAGAAAGAGATGTGTGCCTTATTGCACGTGGAAGCTTTAATTAAGATGTTTGAAAATGGTGTTAATCTCAAAGATCTTGACTCAGAAATGTGTGAATGATCAAAATTTTAACTAATTGCAACTTCAAACGTTATAAATTTATTTACAATAAAAATATAAAGCCCACATTTGATGTGGTTGTAATTATGAGGAATATGGAATGTCTAAAGAAGAAACCAACAAATTTCTAGATCTTGGTGCAAACGGCAAGAAAGGCGAACTATTACGTTGGGTAACTTTCCAGTTAGGTAACGAAATTTATGGCGTTAACGTAATGCAGGTTCGTGAAGTTCTACGCTATACAGACATCGCTCCTGTTCCAGGTGCACCTTCATACGTTTTAGGTATTATCAATCTTCGTGGTAACGTTGTAACAGTTATCGATACCCGTGCTCGTTTTGGTATTCCTCATGCTGAGGTTACAGATAACACCCGTATTATGATCGTCGAATCAGAAAAGCACGTAATCGGTATTCTTGTTGATTCTGTTGCAGAAGTAGCTGATCTTAATACAGCTGATATTGACGACACTCCAAACGTTGGTACTGAAGATAACGCTCAGTTCATCTCTGGCGTATGCAACCGCGAAAATGATCTATTGATCCTTATTGATTTGACCAAGTTATTTACTGAGACAGAATGGAAAGATGTAACTAACTTAGGTTAATGTGAGTTTTGTTAGAAAAGCGGTGTTATCACCGCTTTTTTGTAGCTAAAATTCAGAATAAATGATACAAATACCAAAATGTTTGGTAATATCGTTTCATAAGTTACTAAATTTAAAGCAAATTCAAATAAAAAAGAGCAACTATGCAATCTTATTTAGATGTATCTATGATGATAGTTTTTGGCACAGCAGCTGTGCTGTTGCTCTTTATTCTTATCTCTTTTGTTATCTCAAACAGAAGATGCAACACTCTTGAAAAAGAAAACCTAAAGCTTAAGCAGTCTCTTGAAAAAGCTGTGCTAGAACTGCAGGAGCAGGTTAAAAAACAGGGTGTATCTGTTGACTCTCTAGAGCGTAAAAGCAGAACCTTTGATTCATCAATGAGCTATGCTACACAGACACTGCAGGATTTAATTGACAAGCAGCGCAGTATGGATACCTCTGTTGATAATCTTAATATCAAGGTAGAGCAGCAGAAAAAGGAATTCCAGGATAAGTCCGTTGAGAATCAGCCGATTTACCTTGCTAAAACTCTTCTTGCTCAGGGCATGAGCATTGATGAGGTCTGTCANAGAACAGGACTTCCTAGTTATGAAGTAACCATGTTAGCAAAAGTTAACAATTACAAGGTAAAACCACTTACCATTGAAGAGCAGGCTCGTGCACAGACTGAGAAGTTCTTCTCAAAGGGCTCTNATTCAGAGTCTGTTCAGGNAAAAGACTCATCTCATGAGAGNNTTGAGCCAAATCCGCTTCCTCCTCATCATGTGGCAAATCTAAAGGCACGTGATGCTTATGGTATTTCTGCAAAAGCAGGTCTTCGTCGTCCAAGATATAGATAGGACATAATCATGTATCAGAACTTACAACNGGAGATCATTACTAAAGCTAATGAGCTCAAAGAGTTATTTGTAAAATATCATCAGTCATATGTAACAGCTGAATCTTTAACAGCAGGCTTTATTGCAGCCTCCATTGTTGAAGTACCAGGTGCATCAGCTTATTTTGAAGGAGGTTTTGTAACCTATTCAAATGAGCTTAAAGAGGATGTTCTAAATGTCTCAAAAGACACCATTAAAGAGCATGGCGCAGTAAGCAAAGAGACTGNAGTGCAGATGACTGAAGGTGCGCTAAACAGAGCTCGTCTTGCCACCATAGCTGTTGCTGTAAGCGGTATTGCAGGTCCTGATGGCGGAACACCTACAAAACCTGTTGGCACTGTGTGGATGAGCGTGCAAAAGAGAGGAGATAGGGCAGTTCCTTTATGCCTTCATTTAAAAGGGGATAGAGAAGAGATAAGACTTAAAACTACTTTGTGTGCTCTAAAGGGGATCATCGCCATGACCAAGGGAGANANTTTAGATTTTGACACNNAGTTTTAATCATATAGAGTTTTAATTTATAAAGGAGGCTTTGCCTCCTTTATACTCCNCGTGATTAGCTGTTTTTATAATCTACAACTATGGCGCTGCCAGCTTGCAGTGTCTGATTTAAATCTAATTTTTTGCAACTAAAGAAATCTATAGCTCCATTTTCAAGAGTAATATTTCTATCCTCATTGCCAAAGTTATAGTGTACATGCAGACAATGATCTTTTAACTTAACCTTAAAGAAGGTAAAGTCATCGTTATAGGAGATCTCTTTATCCTGTTTCTTTACATCAAGGATTTTATTGATATCAGCAAAGTCACTGCTATCTAAAGTCTCAAGAGCATCTCCTAACATAAAGACACCGTCTGATAAGAGGATTGTAGCTTTATGAAGGCTGTAGTCATTAGATGCTGCCACCTGCTCACCAAGATCTTTAAGGCACAGACAGTCAGGATCATTAAGCCAGAGAGTCTTATTCATCCACAGTCTGTTGAAAAGCTCAAAGCTTACCTGATGAATTCTATCCTTGTTACGCACGATATCATCGCTTATGCGCATACCATGCACTAAGCCTAGTGACGGCCACATAGGTGCGTTACAGCCTAAAACAAAGCTGTCTTGTCCTACAATCTCTAAGATGGACTCTAAACCTGCTCTGTAGTTATCCACGCGAGAGAAGTTTCTATTGTATCTGTAGCCTGCAATTGCAGCCCAGTAGCAAGCATCAAGCTTATAGTATTTAATCTTTAATTTGTCGTGGAAGTATCTAAAGACCTTCTGAATGTACTTAATCACCTCATAATTTGAAAAATCAAGCACATACCAAGGAGTATCACGCCATCCGCCATAGGTAAGCTTATCTGAGCTTACAAGATTGCCTTCATAATCACGTAAAAGGTAATCAGGGTGCTCTTTAAATAATCTTGAGTGCTCACTTACAATAAATGGAGCTACCCAGAGCGCAGGCTCTTTACCTGCATCTATAATGGTCTTTACCACCTTATCAAGACCATCAGGGAATTTATCAGAGAAATCCAGCCAGTCTCCCATAAAAGTCTGATAACCGTCATCAATCTGCACATAGGACAGATCTTTATGCTTTTTTAGTATCTCAAGATTATTATAGATATCTTTATCAGTTACCTTCTCATAGTACCAGTACCATGAGCACCAGCCGTTTACATCCTTTGAAAAGGTAAGCGTCTTATGGTTATTCTGTATGAGCTTTGCATACTGCTTTAATACAGCATCTTTTGAATCACCACATAGAATGGTGAATTTCTCAAAATTAAGAACATCGCCTGATCTTTTGGTGCTGCCATCTAGTGACATAAAAACTTTTAGATAGCCGTCAGGGTAAATCTCAAAGACACCGCTGTAGTGATTGCAGCTTGTAAATCCAAGAAGACACCAGGTATTATCCTTCCTGAAAATTATGTAGTTATAGGCTATCTTGCAGTAGTAGTTTGGATCAAATGAGTATGGAGGTTCATCATCAGGACAGCGACCTATTGCTTTTGGAGAGCCAAAGGTACCGCCAGTCTGAGATAGCATCTGGAAACCTTCAGAATAGAATGGAGTATCAAAGCAGCCTACCTTTCCTTCAAAGATAAGAATATTGTCTGAAAAGATAGTAGGAATAATCACCTTAACTAGCTGATACTCTTTAGTATCAAGATCTTTGTAAGCGATATCCTGATCTTTTAGCGTCTTATAAAAGAGTGCCTGTAATCTTTGTTTGTTCATAAGAACTCCATCTTGAAGGCGGTAATAATTGTTTTATCTTTAGTTCATCATACAGGTAATAAAAAAATAAACTAATAGTATTTTGTATCATTTTGGTGATCCTTCATCAGCACAACATATAAAAGGATTATCAAATGTTAGATAACACATCAAAAGAACAGTTATTTGTAGATTATTACGCTCAGTGGATCTGCGTTTATAAGGAAGGCGCTATCCGTAATGTCACCATGAACAAGTACAGGCAGACCTGTCGCTGGATTGAAAAGCTCATTCCTGAACTAAAGATAGGGGATATGAACAGAATTACCTATCAGAAGCTTTTAAATGACTATGCAATGTATCATGAAAGACAGACCACGATGGATTTTCATCATCAGCTAAAGGCTGCGATTCTGGATGCGGTAGATGAAGGACTGATTCTGCGTGATCCTACAAGAAAAGCTATTATCAAAGGCAAAACACCGCGAGATAAAAAGATTAAATATCTAAATCAGTTTGAACTGCAGACACTATTGTCCTCTTTAAATCTAAAACAAGGATTATCCATGTCATGGCTTATCCTCCTGATTGCCAAAACAGGACTTAGATTCTCAGAGGCTATAGCACTTACACCATCAGATTTTGATTTCTCACATCAGCTTTTAAATGTCAGCAAGACCTGGAATTATAAAGAGAATGGAGGATTTCAGCCCACCAAGAACAAATCGTCGGTNAGAAAAGTGCAGATTGACTGGCAGACGGTTATTCAGTTTTCTGAGCTTATTAAAGATTTACCTCCNGAAAGGCCTATCTTTGTAAAAGAGAACAAAAGAATACATAATTCAACGGCGAACGATTTNTTATCAAGATTATGCAAGAGAGCAAATGTACCTGTAATCTCAGTTCATGGCCTAAGGCACACCCATGCCTCATTACTTCTATTTGCAGGNGTATCTATAGCCAGCGTGGCAAGGCGATTAGGCCATGCAAGCATGACTACCACGCAAAANACCTATCTGCATATTATTCAGGAACTTGAGAACAAAGACATCGATATCGTTATGCGCTCAGTGTCAGGGTTAGTGAACTAGTTTTAGGACATTCGCTGATGAAGGGT